>JAAHTH010000028.1_pt1 | contig 139350 bp, 123 predicted proteins | sample 6116091 | NCBI WGS metagenome assembly JAAHTH01 (sample SAMN13939990, study PRJNA603662) | sponge metagenome | isolation source: marine sponge | host: Mycale hentscheli | place: New Zealand | collected 2006 | reverse complement strand
CAAAATCGCTTGGTAGTTAGACCGACAGTTTCCCCTTGTAATGACACTTTTACACGTAATCAATACCGTCTAGCCGCTAGAGAAGGAAATTTCTCAAATTATCTCCCAATAGAATTAAAAATATTAAATATACTCAATAAGGAGGCGCTCAACGTTATAAAAAATTCTCGTAAAAAGTCCAATTTCTTAAGTATTTTTCTTCTTAATACAGTAAACGGTCGCTCCTCTCTACGAGTGATGAATGATTTTGGACTGATTCCGACTCAGATTCACGTAGATACTTATTATGGTTATAGTGTAACAATCTCTGTCGCCCCCGACCCCAACCCCATTCCAGTTGATCAACTCCAAAAAGCTCAAAAAAATCTATCAGACCGTCTCGAAAGTTTAAACTTATAAAAATTTTTGGGGCTGTCCTGACCCACCATGAAGTGAGAAGAACCGAAGAACCAATTCTCTCACCGAGAACCTAAAACATAATTTGGTGCGGTCGGGGAGAATCGAACTCCCACGGGTCGCCCCACTGGATCCTAAATCCAGCGCGTCTACCAGTTCCGCCACGACCGCAATATTGCCTGAAACCAACGTCACATCTGGGCGATGCATGGCATACTAGCGGAGAATAGAAACCCTGCCAAGGAGGTTTTTAATACCTGTGTGGATTCCAGCAAGCCACGCGATGCTTACCTTCAGCCAGTTCTGGGGCTTCTGTATGACAACGATCCTTTACAGATGGGCAGCGTGGATGAAAAAAGCAACCATTTGGTGCGTTGATCGGTGAAGGTACGTCGCCCTCTAGGATGATCCGCTCCTTTTTATGGTTGGGGTCTGGCATTGGAATCGCAGAAAAAAGTGCCTTAGTGTATGGATGCAGAGGTTGCTCATAGAGCTCGTCCGCACCGGCCAATTCTGCCATACGTCCTAGGTACATAACTGCCACACGGTTAGAAATATGCTCAATGACCTGCAAATCATGGGCAATGAAAAGATATGTCAGCTCCAGCTCATCTTGGAGATCTTGTAGAAGGTTTACGATCTGTGCTTGGATGGAAACGTCCAGTGCGGATACTGGTTCATCACAAACGATAAACTCTGGCTCCACTGCTAAAGCGCGCGCAATACAAATCCGTTGCCGCTGACCTCCAGAGAACTCGTGCGGGTAGCGGTTTACAGCTTCGGCACGAAGCCCACAAAGATCAAGCAGTTTGATCACCCGACGGTTAATATCCGCAGACGTTTTGGCTAAGCCATGAATTTTGATCGGTTCGGCAATAATATTTCCTATCGTCATCCGCGGATTCAGCGAAGCAAATGGGTCTTGAAAAATGATTTGCATCTTTCTACGCATCTCACGCATTTCCGTCGAGTTACAATCGAGAAGATTCTTGCTATCGTAAAAAATCTCGCCCGCAGTTGGCTCAATCAAACGCAATACACAGCGACCAAGAGTGGATTTTCCACAACCGGACTCACCCACCAGCCCTAAGGTTTCACCTTTCTGAATCGAAAAACTCACATCATGAACAGCGTGTACCGCAGCCACCTCACGCCCGAGAATTCCACCACGAATTGGAAAGCGCTTCGTTAGATTCTTTACTTCAATAAAACTCATCTTATGCTCCCGAGCTCACACCACTATGGTTTGTGTTTGGTTTTTCCCCTGGTTGCACAGGAAAATAACAGGCAGCAATATGCCCGTCCCGGACTTTTGCCAAACTCGGTTCTGCTGTAGAGCACTTATCTGATCTCTTAAAGCAGCGGTCTTGAAACCGGCAGCCCTTTGGTAATTCTGTTAAGCTTGGAACAATGCCTGGAATCGTATCCAATCGTCCATGCTTAATCTCACCACCATAGGAAGGAAGTGAATTCAAAAGGCCCCGAGTATAAGGGTGACTGGGATTATTAAAAATATCCTTTACTGTACCCTGCTCGACAACTTTTCCCGCATACATAACAACAACGTAATCACACACTTCAGCCACAACCCCAAGGTCGTGTGTAATCATGACTACAGCCATACCCAACTTCTTCTGTAAGCCTGCAATTAAGTCCAAAATTTGTGCTTGAATTGTAACGTCGAGAGCCGTTGTGGGCTCATCGGCAATCAAAAGGCTTGGGTTACAGGAGAGTGCAATCGCAATCATCACCCGCTGTCGCATACCACCAGATAGCTGGTGTGGGTACTCGTCCACTCGTTGCTCTGGCGCCGGAATGCCCACTAGGCGCAGCATCTCGATTGCTTTTTTCCTCGCATCCTGCCGATTGAGCTTTTCGTGTAGAATAATCGATTCCATAATCTGGTTGCCAATTGTGAAAACTGGGTTCAACGAGGTCATCGGCTCTTGGAAAATCATCGAAATTTCATTGCCTCGGATCTTCCGCATTTCACTCATCGATTTATTCGCTAGATTTTCACCCTTAAAGAGAATCTCACCACCAATAATTTTCCCTGGAGGATCCGGGACTAAGCGCATGATAGATAGTGCTGTAACGGACTTACCACAGCCAGATTCACCTACCACACCAACTGTCTGGCCGGTACGAACCGAGTAGGAAACATCGTCTACCGCAACAAGTTCACGACCTTCACTGTAAAAAGCTGTTCGCAAACTCTTTAATTCTAAAATTGTCTCTGCCATGGTCGTTCCCGCCTCTTACCGAAGTTTCGGATCCAAACAATCGCGAAGAGCATCACCAAGGATGTTCAATGCCAACGCAATAAAGAAGATAAATCCAGTGGCTGTCCATAGCTGCCAGGTTACATTTCGCGCAACTTCCAGTTTCGCTTCGTCAATCATTGTGCCCCAGCTGGGCATTCCTTGAACACCCAAACCAAGATAAGAAAGAATCACTTCAGCCAGAATAGCCGAGATAAATAGGAACGATACCTGAATGATAATAATGTGAGTAACATTCGGTAGAATATGCACAAAAATTCTCCGCGCATGAGATCCACCTAAACTCTTTGCGGCCTGTACGTACTCACGTTCCTTATGCTTAATAAACTCTCCACGAATTAGACGGCAAATCGTCACCCAAGAAGTCACCCCAAGTGCTAAGGCCATCGAGAAAATACCTTTCTCCATAATATACGTAAGCGAAATCAGAAGCAAAATGCTTGGGATGTTAGAAAGCGTTGTGTAGAACCAAGTGATCACATCGTCAATCAGTCCACCAAAATAGCCTGCCATCGCGCCCAGTACTACACCTAGTGGAATGGCAATTATCGAAGAAAGTACTGCCACGGAAATGGAAACGTAAGTAGCCATGATCGCTTTTAGTAAAACAGAACGACCAAAAATGTCCGCCCCAGCCCACATCAACCATGAGCTAGCATTTGGCTTATTGTAGGAATCAGCGATCTCAGCTTCCCAATTGCTCGCGATTAAACCAGCCCCACTCAAGAAAGCAATCAAAACATAAACGCCCACGATGTAAAGAGAGGCTAGCGCCAGGCGATCTTTTCTCAACCGCTTCCAAGCATCCTCCCAAAGAGACACACCTCGAGGCGCTTCAATTGCATCACCTTCGGATCCAACCGCTGTACTTGCAACCGCCGCTTTCTTCAGATTCATCATCTTTTCCATACTTTATAAACTACCCTCGCGGCTCCGCATGGCCTACCTGAACGCAATTCGTGGATCGACAACTGTATACAAAATGTCCGTCAGCAAATTAAAAACCACATAGAGGATCGAAACCACCATGACCCATGCACGTACTACAGGGAAATCAGACGTTTGAAGGGCATCGATCAACATGGACCCCATACCTGGAATGCCAAAAAAATTTTCTAAAAGTAGTGAGCCCAAAATCAAGTACGGAATTGTAATAACAACTCTTGTAATCACAGGAATCATTGCATTTTTTAAGACGTGCTTAAACATGATCACCTGCTCGCTCAACCCTTTAGCTCGCGCCGTGCGCACATAATCCTGATTAATTTCATCCAACATGACAGTCCGATTGAATCGAAGCTCGCTCCCCAGTGATACTCCAACCCAAATCAGAATTGGTAGGGCTAGATAGGAATACATCTCCGGAAACTCACGGGAATAACCTGAGATTGGAAACCAATCCCACTGGTAAGCCAGCGTATTCTGACCAAACAGTATGTAGGATAGAGCCGGAACTGAAATTCCCATCACACAGAGACAAACTATGGACTTATCAATCCAAGAGCCCCGGTAATAAGCAACCAATAGAGAAATTGAAATGGATAGTAACATTAAGATAATGAAAGCAGGCACAGTCAATGTGAGCGAAACGACCGCAGCTGACCCCATCATATCTAGAATCACCTGCTTTGTTGAATAAGAACGACCGAAATCAAATGTAAACATTTGGGTTAGTGTATCGAAGAACTGCGCATACATTGGGCGATTCAAGCCCAATTGTTCACGCAGCTCCATAATCGAACGTGCATCAGCATGCTTGCCTAACATGATCAATACAGGGTCGCCACCAGCCACGTTAAACAACAAGAATGTGATTAACGCGATGCCAAACAGTATAGGCACTGTATAGATAACCCTTCGAACAATGTAGGCAAACATTGATAGGCCCCTACTTCTTTTCCGTATACTTCTTCTTCTTGTCTAAGTCGACGCGAAGGTATTTAGCGATATTGAGAGGGAATTCACTGTATTTGTAGTTCTTCAGCCAAGGCTGCGTTAATCCTAAGGATATACGGTGGACACCAAGAACCACAGGAACGTCTTCTGCAATCATTTTCGCAAGGCGCTCATAGATCTTTGTACGAACCGGAGAGTCACCCATTAAGCGTGCCTTTTCAAATTCGCGGTCAAACTTAGCGTTCCTGTAATAAGAACCATTCATACCGCCCGGTTGTGCATTAGGCCCGTAGAACAGTTGTAAGAAATTTTCTGCATCTGGGTAGTCTGCACCCCAAGCAATGCCCCAGAAATGGGCTTGGCGACGTTGAATTCGCTTTTGGAATTCCGGCCAAGTGTTCGCAATGATCTTCGTCTTAAGACCGATCTTCGCTAGCGCCTTACCTTGGAACTCAGCAATCTGGCGTGAGCTAGTAGAAGCCACGATATCGTATGGAATTACTGGAAACCCTTTACCCTTTGGGTAACCCGCCTCTGCGAGTATTTTCTTCGCACGCTCTACACTGCCTTTCTTCCATGGGTTCCCGTAATCAGACATATGGCCAGAAATTCCCGGTGGAACCGGAGTTTCTGCAGAAACAGCCTGTCCGTTATAGAAAAGCTTAATCATACGATCGCCCTCAGAACTAAGTGCTAAAGAAATCGCACGACGAATTCTTCTGTCCTTGAATTGAGGAATAACCTCCGATTCAAGATTAAATGCAGTGTATGTGAAATCCAAAGAGGGAGTGCGGCTTAGATTAATCCCCTTCTTCTTGAATTCCTCCGTAAGGGCCATGTCCGGATTAATTGCATCTTTGAAGTTGTCCTTCGGAGGTGACGTTAGGTCTATGTTTCCTTTAAGGAAGTTCATCCAACGTGGTTGGTTTTCTACAATAACGGAAACTTCGATACGATCAGCGAAGGGGAGCTTCTTACCTGCGTCTGAGATTGAAGCATCTCCAGGATTACCTTCCGTAGGGAATGTATCTCCCCAGTACCCAGGATTCTTCACGTAAGTAACTTTCTCATTTGGACGGAAAGACTCTAAGGTGAATGGACCCGTTCCAACCGCGTGGTTGATAAACTCCTTGCCATATTTCTCCACAGCCTCTCTAGCAACCACAGAAGTGAATGGCATCGCCAACGCATTCAGCAACTGCGGATATGGCTTATTCAAAATAATTTTAAACGTATACTTGTCCGGAGCTGTTAACCCCTCAATTGCGATTGAATAATCTGAAGCTTTCTTGCCCTTCATGGATTCGCGCCACTCGTCTAGTCCCTTAATCCGGTTCTCTACAAGCCACCAGCCAGTAGACTGTAAAACCGGATCTGCTAGACGTTTCAAGCTATAAACAAAATCTTCTGCTGTAACTTCGCGGCCCTTACCTTCAGGAAAAGCAGCGTCGTCATGGAACATAATTCCTGGACGAACCTTAAAAGTATACTCGTGCTTGTCGTACGAAACAGTTGGCATCTCTTGTGCCAATAGCGGGCGAAGTACGTACGGCCGCTTTAAATAATGATAGGTCAGTAACCCCTCATATACCCGTGAAACTTCTGAGGAAGAATAAAGGTCCGAAGTATAAACCGGATCCATACCCTTCAATTTATTTGTTTGTGCGAAACGAAGAACAATCCCGTCATCCTCCTTCTTTGTCGTACAACCCGCCAAAGTACCTAACACAGCCACAACTGCGAACATTACTACCCAAGATCTGAGCAATAGCTTAGTCATTGTCATTCACCGACTCCTTTTTATGATTCAAAATAAAAAAACTCAGACGCCAACATAACCTAGGCGATGCTAAAGTCCTGCGGAGGTGACGCTATCCGAATTAAACTTGTTTTGTCAAAAATATTCGTACAGACATCGGGCTTAACCAACTTAATACATCAAATTACCTTAAGTACCGTGTGCGGATTCGCTTGCCCCACTTTGGGGGAACCGCAAATAGGCGCCCAACCTTCGGTAAATACGCCTCCATATCTTTCCACCGCCAAATCAGCGTTAAGCGCTCTTTGCCTCTACGGATATAGCGGACCCGAACCTTCATTGGGTAATATTTGCCAGAAACCACTTTATAATCTTCATACCGGGCCTCAATTTGATCCCCGTTGCCCCATTTTAGCCGCCACAAACTAGGCTCATCCCGTAACCTACTCCAAGCAAGGTAATCCATACGCGCCGAACCAGGGTAGGTGAGCTTCGCTCGACTCTTTGTACTGAGATATTCTATCGAGGCTTTCTCAACGGGAGGACGCGCGAGTAAAATCCGCAAATAGTCTTGTGCGCTTAGTGGCAACGGCAAGATCTGACGCCACTTCGTATTCTTCGAAAATTTCCCTCGATGGGCAACGGCTGCTTCCTCGCGGTAAGACCAAAACTCGTCACCGCTAAAAACCAAAAATGCAACCATTCCCCCCAGAGGATCTTGTACTTCAAATCGCATTTTATCTGGCCAATCGACAACCAAAATTCCACTGGCACCAATGTTTCGCTTGGCTGTTTTCCAAACTACGGACCCACTACCAGACGCCTTCTCTCTCGAACGAGCTGACTCTGTTAGACGCTGCAAACTGTGCTCTTTGCCTGAATCTAAAAGTTGACTCTTATTAGTCCCTGTGGAACAAGCAGATAGTAGCCAGGAGAGCACAAGCAATGATAGGATTTCTTTAAACATAGCGGCAATATAGCGCTAGAACGAATTCTTGCAAATCGATTTCTACTCAGCATTTATCTTACCCGAAAAGTGCTTATTTCCTCGAAGCTGGACTTCGTAGACGCTTGGGATCGCGCATGCCGAGAATGGTTTCAACATTGAAGATCTTGTTCTGAACTCTGACCTGGTCTTTTGCTTCTGTCAAGTTACTCAGAGCCTTTTCATACATTGCTAGGGCTTTGCGGTTTAAGTTCAATTCCATGTACACGTCAGCAACATGCTCTAAAATTACACCCTCGTTTGGTTTTTGTACAGCGGCTTGCTCAAGAAGCTTTAACGCACCCTTGGTGTCACCTTGTTTAAACAAAAACCAGCCATAGGAGTCCATAATGTATGCATCATTTGGTTTAATCGACAGAGCTCTAGCTAAATACTCTTTCGCACGAGCCAATTCTTTGCCCTTCTCCAGTAATGTATACCCAATATAATTTAAGGCATTTGCATTATCTGGATTCTTTTTTAGAATCTGCTCCATAATGTTCAACCCTTTTTTAGCACTGCCTGCGCGATCATAGAGATACCCAAGATAATAAAGAGCCGATTCACTCTTCTCAATCTGACTGAAATTGCGTTCCAGGAAACGAATTGCTTGTGCCAGTTGATTGTCTGCTTCAAATAGACGACCATACATTGTGTAAAACGAGATAATATCTTTACGCTTCTTTAACTCCTTCAATAGGAAGGTCTTGGCGTCTTCAAACTTTTCTAACTCTTGGAAGCTAGCTACGACTCTAGCAACTGATTCCTCATACCTCCCATAAGATGAGTCCACCTTATTGAAATAGGAAATAGCAGATTTAAACTTCTTCCGCTCAAGCTCCAATTCTCCCAGATAATAAAGCACTTCATTGCTCGACGGAAAGGCTTGGTGTACTTCACGTAAAACTGTGTAGGCTTTCGTTAACCAGTTCACCTGCCAGTAAACTAAGGCTAGTCGAACCTTCGCTGAAATATTATCTACCTCTACTTCCGCTAGTGCCTCCAGGTAAGGGACAGCCTTTTCAAACTGCGAAATACTCAAGTGATAGGCTGCTAGTCGAGTAGCCAAGGATGATGCTGGATTTTCCACATAGGAATCTTTCATCACCTTAATCGCTTTGTCTGGCTCATCTTCAGCAATGTACAAGTCGGCCAGAAATAAAGCTGCTCGAGTGTAGGAAGGACGAACACTAACTGCTTGCCGCAACGACCTTGCGGAATCTGAAAAGTCTTCCATCTGCGTTTGCACCTTAGCCAGGTAGTACCAAGCCACAGCTTCATCTACTTGAGAGTCTGGATCTTCTTCTAATTTTACCAGGCGCTCTAAAACACGACGTGCATCCGTCAGACGACCGCTCTCCGCCAGTGTCGTTCCGTAGTAGAGCAATGTGTCCCGATGATCCTTTTTACCCTTTAACACACTTTCATACGTTGCTAATGCGGCATCGAGCTCTTTCGCTACCACTTGAATTCCCGCTAATAGCAAAAAGGCATCCACGTAGTTTGGATCTAGTTTAATCGCCTCTTCACAAAGTGTTTTAGCCTCTCGAAACTCTCCCTTTTTGACCAGCTCTGCCGCTAGTCGAGCGCGGACTAGGGCAGAATTTGGATCATAAGCAAGCGTGGCGCGATAGGCCTCCACTGCTTTGTCAGTTTCATTATTTAGCGAATACGCCTGCCCCATGGAGAAGTGATACACAGCCTTCTCGCTTTGCTCCACCAGCTTAGGGTCCTTAGGCCAATCCTTTTCTGCTTCCGATTCTGCTTCCGACTCCGATGTTCCATTACCTGCAAGACCCGCTGATGCCCGAGGGGTCGAGGCCACTTCTTTGGTTGAGATCATTTCTTTGCTCGTACTGGGCTTTATCATGGCACACGCGCTGACAGTAGCAGCTGAAATCAGCCAAATACCCAAATTGAAAAAGCTACGCCGCATGAACTACCTTTCAGCGAGCACCAACGCAATGCGCCCAATACAATAAGGTCGGGAAAATATGTGGGTGCCTTGAGGTGAAATGCGAATTCTTTGAGGTGAAATGAGGATTTTTTGAGCATAGTATTCTGAACTAAAAACCTTTTTTACAGCATTTTTCTAATACGCTGCATTTTTTGATTGGCATTGCCGCCGCTTTGAGGTTAAAAATGCTCCCGACTGATCTGGGGGTATCAAATCAGTCCCAATTGAGGGTCTGCTGGTCGACGATAAATTGCGTTTACCTGTCTTACCCCCATGAGGAAATTTGGTGATAATTTGGAGACATGGCCTTCCGGTGGTTCCTGTTGCCGGTTAGCTGTGTGAAAGGTGGGGACAACGCATGACAGAAGTTAAAATCATTAAGCGCTATCAGAATCGTAAGCTGTATGACACACATCAAAGCTGCTATGTGACTTTGGAGGAGATCTCTCAAATGATCAAAAACGGTGATGATCTTGCCGTAATCGACAACAAGAGTAAAAATGATATTACTCAGCAAACACTCACACAATTGCTGTATGAGTCAGAGCGTAAAACGCAAGCTCCTGTACCCGTTGGCCTGCTGAAAGAAATCATTTCTAAAGGAAATGGTTCTTTCTCTGGCTATATTCGCGAGCACATGGGTGATGAAGTCAACCGCTTTGAGGATGAAGTGAAAGTTGCAACTAGCGTTGCTGCTCCTGTTCAGCCTCAGCAAAGCGTTGTGACGGAGAGCACAATCACGCAATAATACTCCGTATAGGGACGTGCAATACGTTTGATTGTTGTCGGTTGGAAAGGACTGTATGCCTGTGCAGAGAAACCTGTTCTATTGCAGAAACGCCATCATGGGTATGGTGTTGTTGCTCTGGTCCCAGGGAGTACTTGCACAGGAGGCCGTCACTGCGAGCCCGGGAAATGAAATCCATTCTCACTCTGCCGGCCTACAATTTGGACAAGTCTGGGTAACAGGCGATTTTGTGGAAGAGGCTCTCTCCACAACCGCTCCCGGCCTGTTCTACGAATATCGTGCATCTGATGTCTTCGCTCTCAAAATCGACCTAAAGTGGATCAGCCTAAAGCAAGGTTTGCACAACGATCGACTTTCCATTTTTTCCTCAACCGCGGGCATTCGCGCCAACCTTGTATATTACGATAAACTCGTTCCGTATGCAGCTTTTGGTGTGGGCTTATACTTTGTAGACAAGAGCACCCCTGACTCACCGGGAGAAGACCTTTCCACATCGAATTTCGGTGTGAATCTGACTCTGGGTTCAGACTTGAATTTGAGTGACCGAGCTTTCGTGGGCTTAGCACTTACCTTGCACCAGTTATTTAGTGACACAGCTACGTTGCCTAACGACACGAAGACTGACGTTTCCGGGCGTTGGTCCTCATTCCTGCTTCGCGCTGGTATGCGTTTTTAAAAAAATCTCTTAGAATAGTAAGCTCACCGGTTCTGGGGAATGGATTGCAGCACGCACCACACGCGAGGGCTTGACGACGGAACCATTGGCAAAAGTTCTGACCGATGGAAAGCGCTACATTTTCTAGCATCGAACTTCAACTTGAACTTTAATTGTCAAAAGTACGGTTGTCACAAGTACGATACCTAGTTGGTACAATCGTTAATTGAAGGAGCGGTGGGAGACTAGTTTGACTTCACCAGGTTTAGTGACAATGACTTCCCCTAAATCATGAATCGGCCCCCAGCGTCCGTCACGCCGCTTGAGACGCAACATCACACGATGAACTCCTGGTGGAACATACAAACGCGCCATTTGCAGATTCTGTGGCAACGTTGTCCAGCGGCGCAAATCAGCTTGAAGAAATTCAGTCTGCCGTTTTACCGACCTCACCCCACTATCCTGATAACCTGAGCGCTTTTTCATGTCATAAACCTTCTTTTTTCTTCGCAAGGGAAAACCTTGCCTACGATCTGAATTATATCGTTTCTCCCGTCGTTCAGAATCTACAAAGGCAAGGGCATCTACGTCTAATATTTGATTCGTTTGCATTACTATTTTGTCGTTTAAATAAACATGAGCACCGACATAGCGGTTTTCTGCAGACGCATAGACTGGAAGCTCTTTATACTCCTGATGAGACTGTTTAACCGCGTGAAGTCCGTTTTGATAAATTACTACGATTGATCCAAAATCCCGAAGCGAACGATAGGCTTCAATAATATCTCGCTCATGAAAATCGAAACGCCGGCTCCAAGTGACTATATCAATATCGGACTCTAGCTTTACCGCAACACGAACAAGATCCATCTGCAAAAATTTAGAATTCGGTAATTTTTTATGAGCCCGTTTGTAGTCGACGTAAGCCTCTTCCCAAAGTCCCTGCCGTTCATATAGGATTCCTGCAAAATAGTTATAAAATCCGTCAATTGGATACTGACCTTCCCCCTCTTGGTTGAGTCGAACCAGTTTATGAAGGGCTCGCCTCGATTCATTGATTGCATCTTTATCTCGCTGTAAGAACGCATAATTCAACGAGTGATAAACCGACACCATTGGGGACTCGTGCGGATCTCCGTGATAAAATTTTCTCTGCTGATTCCGTACAGACGTCGATCGGAGTTTATTCAAAGTATCAAATCGAGAAATTTTACTTAAGCGTTCTGCTTCCCAAAGCATTTCATTTGAATCTCGATAGAGCCCTAACTCAAACAGTGCCATTGCACGATCGAACAAAAAAACCATTCTATCGGGACCTATCGTCTTTGCCGGATCTTTGAACTCATTTGCTATGCGCTGAAATTGTCGATGATGGAATGGTCGTACTCGCTTTTCTGTATGCAGAGGAAAATCGATCTGCTCCACTACATTGGAAGCACACCCCGCACATCCTACGAATAAGGATATCAGGAAGGTTTTGGCCGCCCATATATTCCTACGACATAACCCCATAGGTAAATTGTAACCAGGAAGCCAAGCATTGGCTATTTATTTGCGTAACGACCATCACCTTTAGACTTGAACACCCAACGAATGGGGTTTCCACGAAATCCATACTGCTCCCGAACAGAGCGAACTAGGTATCGTTTATACGAATCCGGAATAGCCTCTGGATTTTTGACGTACGCACAAAATGTCGGGCGCCGAATTCCTAATCGATGGGCAAAATATACTTTACCAATGTTTTGCGAAATATTCGGCCCCGCAGCCATCGCTTCATGTAGAAGAGCATTCAGTGCATTTGTCGGAACCTGAATATTTCGTGAACGAATGATTTCTTTTACGAGCTGCCAAATGCCGTCTACAGAAAAGTCCATACGAAACGGAGTCGCGCTCGTTGCATCTTGCCCCATCTTGGCAGCATAGACTTTTCTACGTTCCGCCGAAGCTGCAACAATTGGAGCATAATCAAGTGCTGGGAACTCGTCCCGTAATACTTTGGCAAAATTTTGAAGTGCCTCATTTGAATCCACACGAATATTCTCCGGAGCTGAATCCCATTTATTGGCAATGATAATTACTGCTGTTCCTTCCTCCTGAACGAGCTTAGCAATACGTGCATCCTGAGTGGTGATTCCGTCTTGTGCGTCTAGAACTAAGAAGGCGATGTCCGCCTTTTCTAAGTTTCGTTTTGCATAAATGACTGAAAGGTTCTCTACAGAATCATTGCGCTTAGCATGCCGACGAATTCCTGCCGTATCGACTAATAGGAATGGCTGCTTTCCGCGAATGATAGAAGTGTCAACCGGATCTGTCGTAGTGCCAGATATTGGACTAGCCACTGAACGATTTTCATTGAGCAAGCAATTGAGGAAAGATGATTTCCCTACGTTTGGGCGACCAACGATACAAATTTTAATTGCCTCATCGAGTTCTTCCGTATCTGGATCTCTATATTCTTCTGGAGGTAGATACTCCTCTATGATAGACCAAATGTCACCTAGATAACGGCGATGCTCCGCCGACACCCCAATCACTGCATTGGCTCCCACGGAATAAAAATCGTGTTCGAGTCCATCTTGTTTGTCTGTATCCCGCTTATTGGCTAGAAGGATTAATGGCTTACCTAGAGTGCGGACATAGCGAATAATTTCTTCATCTAATGCCGTAAGCCCAACACGAATATCTACAACTTGCAAAATTACGGAAGCTTGCTTGAGGCCCTCAAGAATTTGCTCTTCAATGGCTAGTAATAACCTCTTATCTTCTCTCCCCTTACGATACCCCTCGGGCATCCACCCACCGGTGTCCATTAAAGCAATTGGGCGTTTGCCAAGTAGCTCTGGTCGTACAGTCGTGACACGACGATCCCGGGTCACACCTTCCATGTCATAAACTAGTGCTTTTCTTTGCCCTGAGAGCGCGTTAAATAGCGTAGATTTCCCCACGTTTGGACGTCCCACTAGGGCAACAACTGGCAGCCCTTGAACTTCGATGGAAAAATTCGCCTTATCCATAATATAATATTCTAATTACCCATAATTAAATTAATTCTAATCTCATGCTTCGTTTGGTAGTGCATGCTTTGGTAGCACATACCCTAAGCGACTCATGCGCTCACGATCACGCACCCAGCCTGGGTTCTCTTTAACTCGAAGTTTTAGTACCACAGGTGCAGCCAAAAGCTGCTCTAGTGTGGCTCTAGCCGATTTACCGATGGACTTGATCTTTTCACCGCCTCGGCCGATCACAATTGCGCGCTGAGAGAATCGATTCACATGGACTGTAGCATGAATCTCCGTCTTGCGGCGATGCTGCTTGTCGGGCTCCAAATACTCCAAAATCTCAACCGCACACTCATAGGGCAGTTCTTCTCCTAGATGAAAAAATAGCTGCTCTTGAATCATTTCTGCAACGATCTTACGCATTTTTTCGTCTGAAATAATATCTGTAGGAAAATATGGAGGATGCACAGGCATCGAGCCCAAAAGGAAATCTACCAATTGGGAAGTCCCCTTACCAGTCTTTGCTACCAAAGGCAAAACGGCTTCAATAGGAATGCCATCCAGTGAGTTTTTCAAGGCATCTTGGTCAATAGGTCGTGATTGCTTATCGACTTTATTGATGGCGATAAAGACAGGAACCTGCTCTCGCTCCCACACTTCTTTCAATACTTGCAAGACGAACTCTTCGTCGGAACCAGGCTTATCCAGGGTAAGCTCCCGGGAAACGTCGATAATATATAGAAACGCATTTACCCCCTCCAAGGCATCAACAGCCTCGCTAACACAGAACTCATTTAAGGCTTTGCCCATCGGCGGTACATGTAGTCCAGGTGTATCTACAAATACCATTTGATAACCTGAGCCTTGGGCGAATTCTTTGGAGAGAATCCCTCGAAATCGCTTACGAGTCGTTTGCGCCTTTGGCGAAACCGCGGCAATCTTTTCCCCAATGATTCTATTGAGTAGGGTCGACTTCCCCACATTCGGTCGACCTAGAATCCCGATGAAGCCGGAGCGAAACTCACCGCCTTGGAGTCCTACTCCACTAGATGAGTTAATACTAGTGGGCTGGCTACTAGTGGTCATTTCCCGATTTTTCTTTATGGTTATTATCAAGGATATTGAGCAAGGCTCTAGCTGCACTTTGCTCAGCTTCCTTTTTATTTCCCCCGCGGCCTGCGGCATTCAAGCGTCCAACGGACACGACAACATCAAATATTTTGTCGTGATCAGGGCCTTCCTCCTTCTCTACTTGATAGAGTGGAGGACGACGATAGCCACCTTGTACGCGCTCTTGCAGAAGACTCTTATAATCATGACTGATTACAAGCTCTTCAAGGTTGGCGAATTGCTCAGAAAACTGCAAATCAATTACCTTATGCACAATATCTAAGCCCGCCTCGACATAAAGCGCTCCAAGCAAAGCTTCATAGGCGCAAGCAAGAATTGAGTTCTTTTCCCGACCGCCGGTATTTATTTCGCCTTTACCGAGTAAGATATGCTGACCTAGGTCCACTTTGCGCGCGATTGAAGCCAGACTTTGCTCGTTCACCAGCGCTGATCGCATTTTGGAAAGTTTTCCCTCATCGGCTGTGCGATTGCGATCCCAGAGAATATCGGAAATCACGAGCTGTAAAACAGCATCACCAAGAAACTCCAAACGCTCATTATGAATGACCGAGGTTTTACAGCTCGATTTGCGGCGATGCTCGTTTGCCCGTGATTTATGGCTCAAAGCCTTAATAAGAATTTTTTTATCTTTAAACTTATAGCCGAGTCGTTTTTCAAGTGGCTCAATATTCGCAGCCTGCTCCAAAGACATTATACGTTCCAATCAACTTTGCAAGATCCAACTAACCACCCCAGCATCGGCCCGGAGCAGCCTGGATTTTATACATTTTCAGATTATTTTAATCAAATATATTCAGGGAATTTTATGTCATTATCATTGGGATTATTGGGCTATTAGGCAGAAATTAAGATCTACGTCCTTTGACTGGTGGGATTTTCCATTGGTACACCCGCAAGCTCCAGATGTTTACCCAGGCCACCAGACAACCACAACTTCTAGCGGCAAACCTTCCAGGAAATCTTCGCTCATCAAGCGAAAATGCTCCTCCGCAGCCATTCGGCGAGCCGAAGCATCTTTGATCTTAGCAATCTCAGGATCTCTCTCGACAAATGTTGAGATGAAGATTTCACCAATTGGGTGATTCATAGCCCACCTAGCGAGACAGAGACTCTTTTTTGATCGCTTTGTAGCTGCTAATTCCTGGGGCCGCTAAAGCAAAGAGCTGCTCGCCTTCACCATATAAATTAATGCAATGCAAAATTTATTAGGTTAGATTTTTAATTTCAAGCACTTAACTAGAATTACTCCACCAGGTATTTACAGTCTTTCTTATTACAAATGCCGTAGAGTTCGAGCCTGTGGTCGGTCAATGTAAAGCCAAGCCCTTTGGCCACAGTTTCCTGCAGTTTTTCAATCTCTTCATTTTCAAACTCAAAAATATGGTGACAGCGCATGCAAATAAGATGGTCATGGTGTTCATGAGGGTCGTTATATTCATACACAGAAGTCTTATCGAGAAAGCAACGCTCCACTGCTAAGCCCGCATCCACCAAAGAACCAAGAGTTCGGTATATCGAAGCCAAGCCAATCTTTGAGTCCTGCTTTTGTACTAGCTTAAAGAGCTCTTCAGCGGATAAGTGTATCGACTTTCGAAAAAATTCCTCTACGATTACTTCTCTTTGTTTCGTGAATTTCAGCGAATTGTCCGTAAGATAACTCTTATAAGCCTCCATCAGGGTTGCTACTCGCTTCGTTGATTGCACTTTTGCCATAGTTCCCTACTCTCAATCAGCTCATATAAGCACATCGTAGGGAAAACGTTGGGGAAATGCAAATTCTCCCTTACCTTCTGCATAGGGCCTCTGCTATGATCCTCGGCATATGCAGTTCCCTGAGTTTGGCAATCAATACCGTTTCCCAGAATTTGAAGCTTCCGTACTTCGTTACTGGGACGAACACAAAATTTTTCAGCGCCTGCTAGAGAATAAGGAAAATCGTAAAAAATTCGGATTCTATGATGGACCTCCCTTTGCCACAGGAACACCACACTATGGCCACCTTCTCACCGGAACAATCAAAGATATGATCCCACGGTATTGGACCATGCGCGGCTACCATTGCGAACGCCGCTTTGGCTGGGACACCCACGGCCTCCCAGTCGAATACGAAATGGAAAAAAAACTCGAGCTCAATGGTTCCCCTGAAATTCGTGAATATGGCATCGCTAAATTTAATGAAGCCTGCCGAGGCATCGTGCTTCGCTACACAAATGAATGGCGCGAAATCGTCGAACGAATGGGCCGTTGGGTAGACCTGGATAATGATTACAAGACGATGAATCCAGAATTCATGGAGTCTATCTGGTGGGTCTTTAAAGAGCTTTGGGATAAAAAGCTCATCTACCTTGGGAAAAAAGTTGTTCCCTATTCATGGCGGATTACCGCCCCTCTCTCTAATTTTGAGGCGGGCTTGAACTATAAATCAGTACAGGATCCAGCTATCACCGTCACCTTTCCTCTAGAATCAGATTCGACCCAAGCCTTTTTGGCTTGGACGACAACCCCTTGGACCTTGCCTTCCAACCTAGCGCTCGCAATAAACCCGCAGTTGAGTTACGTACGCGTTGAGCTAGTGGAATTACTCAGAGACACACTTGGAGAAGCGACCGGAAAAGTGAAGACCGTCTGGGTAGCAAAGTCTCGTTTACCCGATTATGAAAAGGAACTTTCCCAAGATATAATTGAAACAAAATCTGGAAAAGATCTAGTCGACGAGAAATATATTCCACTCTTTGATTACTTCGCCGAAGAAGCAAAGGCAATGAATGCCTTCCGTGTTTTAGAAGCGGACTTCGTCACTGACTCCGACGGTACGGGCTTTGTTCATACAGCCCCGGCCTTTGGTGAAGACGATTATTTCGTCTGTCAAAAATCGGGAATTGAACTCGTCGACCCAACGAATGAAAATGCTGCCTTTACTGATAAGGCAAAACCCTACGCCGGAAAATTCGTTAAAGACGCAGACAAAGATATCATCAAAGACTTGAAAAATGCTGGGCGCTTAGTGAAGCAAGCGACGCTTCAGCATAATTATCCATATTGCTACCGCTCCGATACGCCACTTATTTATAAAGCAATCTCTTCTTGGTTTGTGAGCGTCGAGTCGATCAAAGACCGCATGATTGAGCATAATAAAACTATTCATTGGGTTCCTGCTCACCTCAAAGAAGGGCGCTTTGGAAAGTGGCTAGAAAACGCCCGTGATTGGTGTATTTCGCGTAACCGCTTTTGGGGTACGCCGATTCCGGTGTGGTGTTGCTCAAACTGTGGAGAGCTTTTAGTTGTTGGCTCGCGCGAGGAGCTAAATACGCTTGCAGGCAAAGAGATCGAAGATCTGCACTCCCATTACGTGGATGATTTACATTTTGATTGCCAATCTTGCGGTGCAAAGAAAAGCTTTAGGCGCACACCAGAGGTGCTCGACTGTTGGTTTGAATCGGGCGCGATGCCGTATGCACAACTGCATTATCCATTTGAAAATACCGACCTCTTTACAGAGAGCTTTCCAGCGGATTTTATTGCAGAAGGACTCGACCAGACTCGTGGCTGGTTCTATACCTTGACGGTCCTTGCAGCCGCACTATTTAATAAACCGGCCTTCCGCAATTGTGTAGTGAATGGAATGGTCCTTGCCGAAGACGGCAAGAAAATGAGTAAGAGTCTAAAGAATTATCCAGATCCGAAAGAACTACTCGATGAATTTGGTGCTGATGCAATACGTTTGTATTTTATGCAGTCCGGTGGCGTGCGTGGAGAAGAATTACGCTTCTCAAAAAAATTGATGGTTGAGCAAATGCGGGCAATAATGCTCCCCATTTGGAATGCGTATAATTTCTTTGCATCCTACGCCAATATTGATGGGCTCACAAAAAACGATTTATTGATGGCTCCACCAGCTGATAAACGACCAAAGATGGATCGTTGGATCCTGGCCAAGTTAAAAGAAACGGAAGAAAAAATCCATGCGACGATGGAGACCTACGACCTTTCTCCAACCTCTGGGCACCTCGCAAGCTTCATCGACGAATTAACAAACTGGTATGTGCGACTAAACCGCTCACGCTATTGGGCGGAAAAAGGTGAAAGCTTTTCGGAGGATAAACTTGCAGCTTACGCAACCCTTTGGGAATCACTCGAAACATTCTCTCGCTTACTTGGACCATATTTACCCTTCTTTGCCGAAGTTCTATATTCAGCCTTAAACCATGGTTTATCTCCAGACAAATTAGCTGATGGAGATCAAAAATCAGTTCATGAAGAGCTCTTTAATCTCACTCGTTCGAATGTATCTTCGCATTTATCAAAAAACGAGCTAAAGCTCATTGAAGAAATGGCCATTGCCCAGAGAGCAACCCTACTGGGTCGCTCTCTACGGGCCGAAGCAAAGATTGGTTTGCGCCAACCGTTAGCATGGATAGCCTTTGCTGGCCTCGACGCACTAGAGAAAAAGAATCTTTCCGATATGGAAGGCCTGGTCCTGCGCGAATTGAATGTCAAAGAAGTTCGCATGCTCGACAATGGAACGGATTTAGTGGAAGAGTCAGTAAAGCCAAACCTGCCCAGACTTGGTCCTCGCGTTGGTAAGAATATGCGCAGCCTAGTGCAGGAGTTAAAAGCCTGGGGTGCAAAAGAAATTCAGGAATTTGAACTCTCTCAAAAAGCCACTATTGCTGGAATTTCGATAGAGCCAGAAGACCTCTTAATCGAACGTAAAGCCAAGCCAGGTAAATGTGCCGGAGCGCTGTCCGGGCTTGTAGCAGAGTTAGGTACGGAGATTTCTCCCGCTCTGCTTGACGAAGGATTGCAGCGCGAACTCGTCAATCGCATTCAACAGCGTCGTAAAGCAATGGATTTCAAGCTCTCTGATCGCATCACGATCCGCTGGTCTGGAGACGAAGCCTGCCAAGCGATTCTCCAAAAGGAGTCTAGCGGACAGGGTTATATAAGCCAAGAGGTCCTAGCCACGGGTTGGGAAAGCATCTCGATTGAAACTCTTGAAAATAAAGAGAAAATTGAGATCGACCAAAAATCGCGGCGTCCCTGGATCGCTTTTGATTTGACGCAAAAGCAGAATTAGTGGCCCCCCTGGCCAGCACGGCTACCACGAAAATTAAGAGAAGTTTCCGTGTTTTTTTGTTTAAAAATAAATTTTACTTTGTTAAGCCTTACTTACGCTTTGGTATATGTTTTTTTAGGAGGGGAAGTTTATGCGTGCTCTAGTATTCGTAGTCTCTGTTTTTTGTTTCACCATGACCATTTTCACACTTTCAGCGGAAGCTCGTAAACGAACGCCGCCGCCAAAATTTGAAGTGGTTTGCAATTGTTTCGCTAGTACGATCGAAAATCTGTATATTAATTATTTTGGCCATACCTACGGTTGGGGCGACACGGAAGCTGATGCCAAACAAGATGCCATATCCATATACAACTGTGCGGAAAAGCCTTCTATTCTGCGCGAGAGAGGCGCCAACTGGGTTTCAATTCAACACTGCGAAACCCTATAGGATAGGGTTTAGTCCATATAGAAAGCAAGGATGTATCCAAATGCAACAATACTTAAATCTAGTACAGAAAACTTTAGAGGAAGGTACTGCAAAGGAAGATAGAACTGGCACTGGCACAATATCCATATTTGGTCATCAAATGCGCTTTCGCCTCGATGATGGTTTCCCCCTAGTAACAACTAAGAAATTGCACCTACGCTCCATCATTCACGAGTTACTTTGGTTCTTACGGGGCTCTACAAATATAAAATACCTCCAAGAGAATAAGGTACATATTTGGGACGAATGGGCGGACGAAAATGGCGAACTCGGCCAGATCTATGGCAAACAATGGCGCTCCTGGGGAACTGCCGACGGAAAAACAATCGATCAGATTTCCAATATAGTGGATCAGCTAAAGAATAACCCTCACTCCCGACGCCTAATCGTATCCGCGTGGAATGTAGGTGAAATCGAAAATATGGCTTTGCCGCCTTGCCACACCCTTTTCCAATTCTATGTAGCGAAGAATAAGCTTTCCTGCCAGCTATATCAACGTAGTGCGGACATCTTTCTAGGCGTACCATTTAATATCGCTTCCTACTCACTACTCACAATGATGTTGGCACAAGTTTGTGATCTAGAACTTGGCGAATTTATCCACACGATTGGCGACGCCCACCTCTACTCCAATCATATTGACCAAGCCAAAGAACAGCTAAAGCGGAGCCCATTTGAAAAGCCGCAGATGCACTTGAATCCAGACGTCAAAAATCTCTTTGCTTTTAAATATGACGACTTTACGCTGGAGAGCTATCAAGCTCATCCAAACATTAAAGCCCCTATCGCCGTTTAAAGTGTTGACCCCAGGGCGCGATCTCTACTTAAATCGTTAGCCCCGAACGCACGATTTTACTAAGCCCCTTCACCCAGTACTTAGATTCATTGAGTGCTGGAATGAGGTGGAGTTCTTCACCACCGTTTTCTTTGAATCCATCCCTAAGGCCAATAGCTACTTCCTCTAGAGTCTCTAAGCAATCCGCAGTAAAGGATGGGCAAACAACCGCTAGACGTTTCATGCCTATTTTAGCCAACTCGACAACTCTTTGGTCTGAAAACGGTTGAATCCAACTTTTCGTCAAGCGAGATTGAAAGGCCACTGAGCAGTTCTCTTCCGCAAAATCAATCTGACTTAATACACTCTTGGTCGTCGCATAACATTGCGCTCGATAGCAGTACTGATTGTGAATATCAATCCCACCACAGCCTAAAAAGCTCACAAAACAACTTTCAGCCACACTACATGATTTCGCTACCGCTTTCATCGGCAATCCATGATAGGAAAAGAGCAAATGGTCCGGATGGAACTCTGCAATTTCCTCCGAAATAATCTGCGCCACTGGACCAATGAAATTGGACTCATTATAAAATGGGCCGACAATTTCAATTTTTCGTTCAAGCCCTAAGGCATCCGCCACTTGCATTGTTTCTTGAATAGCCGTTTCGAAGGAAGAAGCAGCATATTGAGGATACAGTGGAACCACAACGATCTTCTCAAGTTCCTTATTTTGCTCTCGCAGCCTATGGAGTGCTCTTTCAATCGAAGGCTCCCCATACCGCATACCAAGCTCTACAACATAGTAAGAGCCCAATTCCGCCTGCAGCTTTTCTTGTAACCGAGCGTTGATCACCACAAGTGGAGAACCTTCTTTCATCCATATCTTGCTATAAGCCTCCGCCGATTGGTGCTTACGAAAGGGAATAATAATTGCGTTCACTAAAATCCAACGAAAGGGATTAGGAAGATCAATTACATACGGATCCATAAGAAATTGTCGTAAATACGGGCCAACGTCCTTGGAAGTAGGTCCATCTGGACTCCCTAAGTTAATTAATAACACACCTGTCTTCATACTCACTCCTGGAGAACCTCAGCTAACACAGAATTTCAGCTAATTTTGCCGAACGTTCCACAATACTGGATAAACCAATCCTGCCCATAAAATTTCCATGTAAATAAATGCCTTGCCCTGCCAATTCTCTTTTAGCGTCACTTTCTAGGAAGCGACGTAAATCGCCAGTGAAGTGAGGTAAAGCATTCGGCCAACGACAAATATGCATCGACTTTGGTTTCGACCAACCTTGTCCGAGTCGCTCTCTATCTAAACGAATTTTCGCCATAATCTCTTTATCCGTGCAGTTAAGAATATTGAATCCCTTTGCACCACCACCAATCCAAGTTTCCGATCGAAAATGATCACTGCGATTCGGAAAGATATCACTATTAAACAGCACTCCGAGAAAATTCATATTCTCGCCTGGCGCAAATAAGCATCCAAAGCCATTTATATCCGTAGTCGATCGATCAAAAAAACATGTCGCAGAAACAATGGATAAAGACTCCAATCGATCCATTCTCTTAGCTATTTTGGGCGCCCGTACTTTAAGTAATTGGCCAGAGCTTCGTAAGCCTCCAGCCAAAATAACTAGATCACCCTCCTTTTGTGAAGACCAATCGAATTCCGTTCCCATACGAATTTCAACTTTCGATCTACGTAATTGGTCCGTCAATTTTTCAATCCATTCGCCCATTCCATTTGCTGGTGCGACAGACCCCCTTAGTGTAAAATTTTTCTTCTTTTTACGACTCTCGAATAGTGACCCCAAAACTAGACTCGCATCCATTCGGCTTGGGTCACCTGCATAAATTCCTGCAAGTGCAGGCACTAATAAATTCGCCGTCGCCCCTTCGCCTAATACGGAATTCCCCCAGCTGGTAATTGTCTCACTGGTATTGGCCTCTGGCTTTATCGTCCCTCGCAAATAATGATAAGCCAAGCCTGAAAATAACCGCACTGACTCCGAAAGCGACAATGGCCATCGCTTGGCTTTCACTCGATAAATAAACCTACGCCTTGCCTTGGCATTTGCTGGGACTAACTGAATTCCAATATCTCGCGCCAGATCTTCTACAACACAGGAGTAGAGAATTGCATTTGCAGCCGTCTCTACAATTCCTGAATTGGTTCGTTTCGAGGCAATAAGACCACCGGAGATCTGCTCCTTTTCATAGACTACAATTTTGAAAGCTTTCTCAAAGCCTTTTTTGATGCTCTTCTTCTCGGAGCCTGCTCGTTGCAGATAATAGGCTGCCGTTAGACCAGAAAACCCTGCGCCAACAATATGTACCGTCTTTCCCATAATCTACATTGCCTGGGAAAAAATTTTTCGATCTGGAGCTTTACGTCGCATACGCATATCTAAGCCCATACAAATATTTCGTAGAAAGGGCTTTCCCTTTTCTGGTACCAACAAACGATTATCTTGGAGCTCAACCAATCCATCCTCAAACATAGGTTCTAAAAAAGTTTGAAGGTCGTTCGCTTGCTCTCCATCACGGAGTTCGACAGATAGTTGTGTCATAAGCGTCAAGACTTGTTCCCGAATATACTGATCTTCATCCGACAATAGATGACCCCGCAAGCTAGCCAAATTCCCTTCGGAAATTTTCTGCTGATATTTTTTCAGCACCTTTTCATTCTGATGAAAGCAAGTTGGACTTTCAGAAATGGCTGAAACCCCAAGGCCAAGCAATATATCGGTCCGTGAATGGGTATAACCCATAAAATTTCGATGCAACTCACCACTCTTCAAAGCTGCAGCTAAAGAATCTTCCGGTAAAGCAAAATGGTCTATACCAATTTCAGTATAGCCTGCACACATGAGCTTAGTCCGCGCGTAATCATAGAGTGTGCGTTTTTCTTCTCCTACCGGCAGATCATCTTCCGTAAATCTTCGCTGCGAGGCTTTGATCCACGGAACATGCGCATAGGAATAGAGAGCAATCCGATCTGGCTGCAGCTGGATCGTCTTTGCCACAGTATCACGAACCGAATCCAAAGTTTGCTTTGGCAACCCATAAATCAAATCATGATTCACGGATATGTAACCCAAAGACCTAGCCATCTCGGTCAATTGCTTCGTCATTTCAAAAGGCTGAACACGATTAACGATTTCTTGTACTTCTGGGTCATAATCCTGGACTCCCATCGAAATGCGCATAAACCCTAATTCACGCAATCGCACCAGGTGCTCCTCCTTCGTCTGTCGCGGATCGACCTCTAAGGAGGCACAGAAATCATCACTACGCTCAATGCCGGACTCTAAAATTCCACGTAATAGGGACTCCAGGTTCTCTGGGCTTAAAAAAGTTGGGGTACCACCACCTAAGTGCAATTCTCGAATTGGTTTACGTAAAAATTGAGGAACCTTTTCCACATACATATTCCATTCTTTTAGAACTGTTTGAATATAGGGTTCCTCAACTTTATGGGACCGAGTTATCGCCGTGTTACAACCACAATAGGTACATAGGTTTTCACAAAACGGAATATGCATATACATGGACCAGGAAGAATTTTTTTTCTGAAGTGTACCCAGCAAACTCCGAATCCAATCTTCTTGACTTGGGTTTTCTGACCAATAGGGCACAGTTGGATAACTCGTATACCGTGGCGCAGGGACGTCGTACTTCTTTAGTAGTGCATTAAGGCTCATTGAATAGTCTCTCGAACATGCTCTACGAAAAATCGTACATTCTCTTCTTTCGCCCACGGCACCACTCCATGAGCGAGCCCACAAACCCAACCAGCTCGCTCTTCCGGACTCATTTCTTTAATGGGCTGCAAATATCTCTGCAAATGCTTACGAAAATCATCTTGTTCTACACAAAGAAAGAGTTGATCAAAGTTTCCCTGCAAAAAGCCTGCTTTTCTACGACGTAAGACCTCTGGCATATCAAATCGATGATCTATGCCAATCCCGCAAAGTTGGTCATCATGAAAAATATCGTTCCGCAGATGAGCGTGAGTAATATTCTTGGCATAATATCCAATTTGTTTTGGGAAGCGTTTCACCAAGTGTTCAACGTGTGGCACAATTAACTCGCGATAAAGGTATGGATCCAGATCACCTGCACCTGTATCAAAAATCATAACAATTTCTGCGCCACCCTCTAATTGCATTGCAATATTACCTTCCAATAACGGCAATATCACTTCAAGAAAGCGTGAATACAGTGGAAGGGCTTTTTTCGTGGGAACTAGTGAGCCTTTGTGAGTTCCCTCCACCGCAAATGTAAATAAAGTCCATGGACCACCTACAAACCCGATCAAGCTCTTATCCAGAGGCAGGCGATCTCGAGTCGCTTGCATTGCCTTCTTCTGGAAACTTAGTTCTTCCAATGCTTTATCTACTGGAGCCAGTTTGCCAAGTGTTGATTCATCTAATTGTCGATCGAATTTTGGTCCCTTATCGCCATAGGACAACCCCATTCCCAGTGCTTCTAGGGGAAATAATATATCGCTAAAGAGAATGGCCACATCGAAATCAAAATCTTGGATTGGCCCCATCGCAACCTCTGCCGCCAGCTCCGGTTCTTTGCACAACTCCTCAAAACTATGCTCTTTGCGCAAGTTTTGATAGTGATAGTGATAGCGACCAGCCTGACGCATCATCCATATGGGTGGTGTGTTTTGCGGTATTCTTGATAAGGCATTTTCAAATCTTGTATTAGGCATTACATCTCCTCTAATTCGCCCACAAATTGATAACCAACACCACGAACGGTACGAATCCATTCCGCTCGTTGGTCACCTATTGCGCTGCGAATTCGCACAATTAAATTATCTACAGTACGATTGCTGGGAAACTTTTCTGCCCCCCAGACCTCCTCTAAAATTTTGTCCCTCGATACCACTTTTGGTGAGGATTGAATTAATAACTCAAGAAGCTGGCATTCTCGCTTAGTCAAAAACTCCTTGTTTCCTTCTAGATCCTCTATGATCATGGCGGAAAAATCTAGCGCCAGTCTACCCAATCTATAACAAGCTTTAGCTTTGAGCGGATGTTCATCTAAGACGTGTTTAATTCTTAATAATAACTCCCGTAGGTGAAAGGGCTTTGGAATATACTCCACTGCGCCTAATTCATAGCCTTCCAAGCGACATTCAGCCGAGGCCATCGCCGTTACAAAAATAAACGGAGTATAGGATCTTTCTTGAAGTAGTTTAGCAAACTCAAACCCATTCCCATCCGGCAAATCAACATCTAGAACTGCCAGACTGAAATCCTGCTTACGAAATTCATATTCAGCGTCCCCAATAGTTTGCGCCCACTCTACAGAATATCCTTCCAAGCTTAAGCGTTCCTGTAGCGTTTCCCCCAAGGAAAGATCATCTTCTAGTAAGAGAATAGAAGTCACGCGAATATTCCTCCCACTTGGATCTCGACTACCATGCTTTTGTCTGCATCAACCTTAAATTCTGCGCTACCATGCATTTTTCTCATTAAGGAGTGTACCAAATAAAGACCCATCCCCGTTCCACTCTGGGCTGTGTGGCGAAAAAATAGGCTACCAAGCTTCCCTTGATTACCAGTAAAGCCAATGCCGTCATCGGAAAACTCAATCCATAGTTTATTGTCTCTTTGAGATTGTACATCTATCTTCACAATCTGAGCTTTTCCATGCACAACGGAGTTATTGATAATATTCTTAAAAACGGACTCCACAGCCCTACGGTCTCCTACGATAACCGCATCCTTCTCACATTGAACGGTCAGCTCAGGCCAGGATTGAGAAAGCGCGCAGATCAATTCCTGTAAGCGGATTTCTTGGAATCGAAATTTTCCCATTTCTTCAATATTGGCCATTAGCATTGAGTTCTCAAGACCCATTTCTAAACGTACAGTATCTTTAGTCAATCGTTCCACGAGTTTTTCTGATTTAGATCCTTTCAGATCTTCGCTCAGTGACTCTGCCTGAAGTCGTAAGGATGCAATTGGAGTGCGTAGATCATGGGAAAAGGAAGCAAAGAACTCTTTTATCTGCTGATTGCGACAGTACTCTCGCCACACATAATAGCCGAGCGCCAAGCCCCCGAGCAAAAGCAACACTATGAGCGATATCCCCTCATAAAAGAGCATTCGCTGTTTTCTCTCCAAGAGTTCTGGTGCAATAACTGGGTTGCTCATTAGGTCTCGCAGAAGACGATAAGCAAAAATAACCCACCATGCAGCTAAGGCTACGGAAAAAGACAGCCAAATCGCCACGACAAAAAAAGGCGAGAGTCGAATTGCTGAGTTTTTACTCATGAATCTCCTGCAGAGCCTTTTCGATACTCACAATAGCTTCATCCAAAATCGCATCGTCATGAGCCAAGGACATAAATCCTACCTCATAAGCACTCGGGGCAAAGTAAACCCCTTGCTTAAGTGCTGCATGAAAAAAAACTGGAAACCAAGATCGCTGCCAAGCCGTAATCTTATCTGGATGACGAATTGGACTCTCTCGCACATCTCCAAACCAAAATAATGAACCTTTCTGCACACAATTCATTGGAACTTCGTATTTTTCAAAAAGCATATTACAATTCTTTGCAAACTGCTTCGTGCGTTCTGCAAGAACAGCCCAGATATTGGTCTTTACCATTTTTTTCAACGTAGCTAACCCTGCAACCATCCCTAGTGGATTCGCTGCTAACGTTCCCGCTTGGTAAACTTTGCCTTCCGGCGCCACGGTTCGCATCCATTTTTCTTTACCGCCATAAGATCCAACTGGAAATCCGCCGCCAATGATTTTCCCATAGGTCACTAAGTCAGGTGGAATGCCTGTAGCTGCAGCCATTCCACCGAAGGCAATACGAAATCCAGAAATGACCTCATCAAAAATCAGAAGTGCTCCGCAGGCTTTAGTCTTTTCTGCCACAATCCGCAAGAAGTCCTCCCGCTGTGGTAAAAGTCCATAGTTCGCTGGCAAAGGCTCAATGATCACTGCTGCTATGTCGGACCCATGGGTTTCTATAATCTCTGCAAACCCCTCTTGATCGTCCAGATCGGCAACTAATGTGTGTTGTACGGAATCTTGAGGTACGCCCGCAGAGGAGGAGGCCGACTCTCCTGCCAGTCCTGACCCAGCCGCCACAAGAAGATTATCTGCATGACCGTTATAACAACCGTTAAATTTTACAACCTTTCTCCTGCCCGTCGCCCCACGAGCCACGCGCAACGCACTCATCACAGCTTCAGTTCCAGAACAGACAAACCGCACTCGCTCCAAAAATGGGATACGCTCGACCATGAACTCTCCAAGCTCTACGGAATAGGGTTCGCAGGCTCCGACTGTCCAAATTTTTTCACTCACCTCAGCGACTGCAGCCGCTACACTCGGATCGCGATGCCCTAAAATAAGTGGTCCAAAGCTCTGGCAAAAATCAATATAGCCTTTCCCATCTACAGAGCAAACTCTAGCACCGTCCGCCGATTCAAAAAAAATTGGTTGCTCACCTATTCCGGAAAACGCACGCACCGGACTGTGCACTCCTCCCGGAGCAATCAACTTTGATTTCTCAAATAGTTCCATGGATTTTGGATTATTGCTTTTATGTTCAGCAAGCAATTGTTTGAATTTTTCCTGGGAGGGCATTGTTACTGTTCTTTCATTATTTCTATTCTTCTTCCGTTTCTGGTCGATGATGGGCTAACCATTCTGCGAGACTCAAAAATACCTCAATTTTGGCCGAGTTTCCAAGTTCTTGTCGCAGATATTGCAATGTATTTCCTGGGCCTGAAGCATGTATTCGAGACCGTAAATCCGGCCATCGACGAAGTGCTTCTGCAAATTGAGTCCCACTCATCCAATAAAAGGCTTCATAGGCACTTAGGTCGAAATCAAGTATCTCTTTTTTTCTCAAATGATAAGTCGCAATACTACGAATTCCTGCAGATTCCGGTGCTTCCGAATGAGTCAACTTCTGCCAACGAAACTCTCTCCCTCCCTGAATCCAAGCAATGCTAACAGGCAACTCCGACTCCCCTAATGAGTCTAATGTGCCGTTTACCCATATTCCTTGTGCAGCTAAACTCCTCCAAGTGCTCCTACCACTAGTCCAAATTAATTGCCCTGATGGAAATTTAAGCTCACCTGGCAATGATTCCTTGCGAGTTAATAGAAATGGTTGCAAATCATCTCCAAGGGTAATTTGAGAATCAAAGTCTGCAAATGGAATAGCTTCTCGCTCGAATAGCTGCTCCTTACGATAAGAGTTCGGCCAATATAGCTTGGGAGACAAAGCTACAACTTCTTTCGATACTGTGACCCCTGTCGGTTTTGCCTGTAATTGAAACTTATTAAGTTTTACACCTGATTCAGTTAAGCCCTGCAACGCTACAACTACACCCTTTTCGTGGCGGTGATAATTGACGCCAATTTTTTGATGACAACCACCACCGTAATTTTTATGCTCCCGTCGTTCTTGCTCTACCAACTGAAACGTTTCGTGACAGGAAATCTGTAATAATATTTCTTCCAAATCTAGACGATTAGCAGCTATCTCGATAGCCAAAGCTCCCTGCGCAGCCGCTGTTGGGTTTGCCGAAATAGGCAAAATCATCCAACGACACTTTACTATTGCCTCCCTTATAAATTCTTGAGTCTCCTGAAATTCTTCTCGTTCCACGCTAAACAAGCGATCAATCGCAGCCTTGGCAAGAATCAATGCATCACCTTCTCCAGCTAGTAGTTTTTGAATTCTCGTCTGCACATTACCGCGCACGTCTAAAAAATGAATTTCTAAATCTTCAGACGGCAAAGCCTCTTTTAAAAAAATTCCAAGATTATATTGCCTCCGCGGTGAAGAGGATAAAACACGAAAATTCTTTCGCTCCTGTAGTGAATCTGCAATCTCCACAGGACAGATGAGTAAATCACGAATATCTGCCCGTGGAAGTGTTGCAACAATCTTTGTTCCCTCTCTTTCCTCTACAGGCAAGTCCTTCCAAGAATGAACAACAATATCCCAACGACCATTCTTCAAACCATTATAGAAATCCTGAGTAAAAACACCTTGCGTAGGCATTTTCCATAGTGGATCGTCTTGATTCTTGTCGCCAAGCGATTCACGAAAGTCATACTCAATTTTAAAGTCTGAATTTTGTTGTAACAGTGAATCACCCACGGCATAGGCTTGGATTCGAGCCAGGTCACTTTTACGAGACCCAACTTTTATGCGCATAGATCATCCCAGCCGAAAGGTCGATGCTCGATTCGTTCTCCTCGATACTGAGCACGCTTTCGAATGAAGTCCATTGCCACACCTCGGACCTCAGTTGCCTTCAAATCAGCTTGCGAAAATTGATTAAAAAAGCTCTGAAGGTCAGTTATACTGACCGCACTTGCTTGTAAGGTAAAAGACCCTCTATCCTCCCGCAAATCTATCAAATTCTGAAGACTAAGCTGGTTTAATTCTAACCATTCACTCAAGGTAGGAGTTTTAATCGGAGCGGCAATAATTAAAGTATCTGGCTGTGGGCCTGAAACTCTTAGGTTTTGCATAAATTGAGCAAAGCTCCAGCTCCCTTTACAAACTATCTTTGAGAATTCGTTCCTTGCCTTTTCTAGGTTTCGACAAACAATGGTCGTTTCTTGGCCTTTTGCTGAGATCCAAGGCGCTATTTCTTGGGCCAAATGACCAGACCCTAGAATCCAAACTTTCTCCGCCTTTGGCGCTAGCTTGCGTACGATCGAACCATAAGTGCGAGAGCCTATATCCAGTAGCACGGAAGAGCGAACAAGTTTTGCGTCCTGCTGAATGCTTTGGGATAAACGTTGTAAATATTTCATCGACTTCGTTTCAACTGCCAGATGACCACGCAGAAACTCTTTAAACTGGCCAAGAACTTCGGTTTCTCCAAGTATAGGGGAATGAATACCAGAGACAACCTCCAGTAAAAATGCATAGGCATCAATCCCAACAAAGTGCTCACCACGAAACGAGGACTTTTCGATGAATGAGGGTTTTTCAGTGAATGAAGGCTTTTCGGTGAATGAGCTACCATATTTTTTCGAAATCTCGCGAGCTCGGATAAAGAGGGTTCGCAAGCAGGTATTCCAGGTTAGCCAACCATCGGCTTTCAGCTCTATCTCTAATCCATTCAAGTCGGTAGATTTTTGTAATTTTTTAGGGATATGAACAATCTCTAATTTACGTAGCATAGTATGCTTTAAGTACCGCTAAGCAAAGTCTAGTTTGTCATGCTTGTGTCACAAAAAGCGAAAAACCACAGTAACAATTACTCATCTTTAAATTGAGGGCAATAGTTTGGATAGGTTGGGCTCATTCGCAGCTGCCCTTTCCCGTTATATAACTCAGCTAAATAAATAGCGTATTCCTGTGGGCCTTCGCCAAAAGGATGGTCGTCTTTTGGCTTACAAATTTTATCTCCAGGAAGAGCTAGCCGCACCATTAGGCGATCTTTTTCGATACGCTTGATAAAAATTTCGGTCCCTGAGTAGATAAACTCATTTTTTCCTTGTGGCACTTTTGTGGCACGTACCGATCGCCCTACAGTAAATAATCGCCCGAGTCTCACTACCGATCGAATTCGCGGCTCAATTCTCGTATAGTAGAAAAAATTTATCCAAACTGCTCCAGGGAATGGGTCCTCAGGGAGCATAATCCAATTACCTTTTTTGTCCAGCACCGTATGTTCTGCAACACAATCAGACTTAGTATGCTTACAAACAATATCCGGCGTAAATTGAGTCTTTTCTCCCTTATCGTTGGTGATAAAAGTAAAGGATAGCTCTTTCAAAGGCACTGATGTGATTCGAATAACTCCATATTGCTGCGATTGAAAAGTCGGTCGTTCAAAAACTGGAATATCTAAAATGCGCGCATATTTCTTTTTGGCTCCCTGTTTACAAGACTTCAGGGCTGAGGGGAAAAGTCCTTTAGGACATTTCTTCTTTAGCTGTTCCTCGCTTAGCACCGAACGTAAAATTTTCGGTGTATAGAGACTCATTACATGCAACGGTAGCCTACTTATTTTATTACGCGGATAAAAAGCTTCCGACGGAAAACCGTACCCAATGCAAAATAAAAAGGTTAACAGGCCAAAGAACTTGGAAAGGAGTTTGGAAAGGCATTCAGACACGCTTCTATTGGGCATGATTCTACTGGACATGCTCTTATTCTCGCGAAAATTTGAATCGAAGCAATAGAAAAGAGAAGCAAGACTGCTTCCCTTTTCTATTTTCAATGGAAGAAATTAATTAAGAAATGAAGTCGTAGCTACGAACCGTCTTACGACCGTTTGCCTTTGCCCGCCCAGCTGCTTGGTCACAGTGCCAGTAAATCACTTCATTAAGAGCTCCAAGTGCATCGCCAGCAGTGTTGCAACCAGATGCCCTAAGAGCAGCCTTAACCTTACTTGCAACAGCTAGAATTTCCTTACTCTTAGGAGAACGCTTAGCTGTAGCTCCTTTTTTCTTCGTAGTACCTTTTTTCTTAGTCGTAGCTTTCCGCTTCGCCATAATTATTATTCCTTTCAATAACAGAAAATCGAACAAACAAAATTTTTGAACAAACAAAGTTTTCGATAAGAAAAAGCCTAAAGTGAGATAATTCTTTCGTCAAAAGAAAAAATACAAAAATCGCTAAAAAGCGAAATTTTGCCCAAAAACCACCTCTAGCACCCATTTTCAACTTTCATTTATGCTAGGCATTACTCTAATATTTGCGCCTTTCGCCGAAATTCGCGCAAATTCTCCGCCGTAAGAGCCTTTTTCCCAAATCGCAAATCGATGTAATCGTCGATAACCGCTTGTAAATGTTGAATTGAAATACGACCGTTCTTCGAGGCCTGGGCGCGAACCATGAGGTCAACTGGACCTTCAGCAAAGTTCCTCTTCAGCCCACGACGAGATAAACTCTGAATAATCCGCTGATAAATGGCTGATACCTCATCAGCCGGTTGACGCCGAAAGTGATAATAAAGGAAAAGTAGAATTCCAATGAGAACAAATCCAGCAGTGAGCAGTCCAAACAACCGAACCCATATTGGATAGCGCCAGGAGATTCGAGATAAAACTGCTCGCTGCATATCTTGGTCATAGGAGATTAGCGCATTATTCCAAGAGTCATTAGCTAAATCCCATAAAAATATAATCTCTGTAAGTAGGCGCTGCAGAGTCCAATCTTCTTTAGGCATTTGTGCCAAGCTTCGCGCCAACTCCGGATCAATGCCAAAACGATCTACAAAATCCTGCCCACCAAGTGTAAGCCTTCCCGGAGCTACAATTGCAGTTGGGTCTACACGAACCCAGCCCTTGCCCTTAATCCAAGCTTCGACCCAAGAATGAGCATCTCGATACTCTACGATTAAATAGTTCCCATACGGATTAGCCTTTCCACCATGGAACCCAACTACCACTCTGGCTGGAACCCCCCCCAGCCGCAGAATTAGAGCTGTTGCAGAAGCAAAGTGCTCACAAAAGCCTTTCTTAGTCTCAAAAACAAACTCACTAATCTTTCCACTCTTTAATATCCCTGGACTCAAAGTATAGATAAACTCGTTATCTCGGAAATAATTGAGAACACGCTGAACATAGTCTTCATCATTTTTTGCAACGAGCTGCAATTCTGCTGCTAAGTCCTTCAATGGGGATTCAAAATTTCGTGGCATTTGCAGTTCCCGTTTTCTTTGGGAAGCGGACAACCGAGGGGGGTTAGCCGGCTGTTTTTTTTTAAGTTTAGAAAGGACGAGATAGTTCATTCGACCCTGAACTGTTCGATTGGTATAATACTCGCCAGCCCTGTAGCGGCGGAATTTCGTCTTGAAGCCGCCACGAAGCTCAACCCAGCTAGGTTCGTCCATCGCAAAGAGCCACTTCCGTCGGTGTGGCTCCAGCGTAATTTCATGCAAAACATAATTCGGTTTTTCTTCCTCGGCCACCGCTGGCAGGCGGTCAGCTTGTGGCATCACTGCTTTTCGAGTATGCATCCATACTCTGCCGTCCGTTACGGATAAGACGAGTCCTCGCCAATAACGTTCTGAAGGATTAGGAGTATCTCCTTCCAAAATTCTAGCCCGAAAGGCAACCTGATTGCTCGCCGCAATTTGGGCTATATCTCCAGGGCGAAGCTCCTCAGAAAATCCAATTTGACCACTCGTTCCTTCGGAAAATCCACTCCAAAGGGAGAAATTAACCCGAGGAAAGACAAAGAAGAGAACCAAGGCAATAGAAATTACTGGAAAGGCTACTCTCCAGGAAAAACTCCAATGCCCTGGCTGCTCCTTCTCAGAAGCCGGTGCTCGCTCCCACTGATAGATTTTTCCCATCACTTTTGCAATGAATGCAAGACCTAGAATAAACCAAGCCGTTACTAATAAATTTTGTTCGTAAAGAATTTCAGCAATAACTAATAGAGAGGACAACCAAACGATAAGAATAGAGTCCCGCATCTTTTCAACCTCAAAGAGCTTAAGGCAAGAAATCTGTACAATGAACGCAAGACCGGCATCTAAGCCCAAAATTGTCCGATATGTCAATAAGATCCCACCCAGGCAAAGAAAGGCGAACATAGCCCTTAAAGCTCGATTTGGCTTTTTAACATATCCAAGAATATGCAGATAATACCAAAGCAAGAAACCAGAAGACAAAGCAGAATTCCAAATTGGGATACGAACCACATGGGGTAGGGCTCCAAAACAAATCAAGAATAAAAGCCAGCGTGGTAAATCCCAATGTTTCATCGCGGCACTTTCAACAAAGATAACTCACGCATGCAGCGGTGAAAATGTTGATTACCGGCACCGACATCGATTCGGACACCTGGCAGTTCTACTCCAAATCGTAGTCTGCGAGCCAACGCTTCCTGCAGCCACTTTCCTATTTGGCCGGCAATACTATCTTCATCCTTGGCAACGACGTCTTGCCAATTGAAAATTAAAGCATCTTCGGCTCCTCCAGAGAACTCCTTTACGTATAGTGAATTCGTTCTTGCAAAAACCTTCCAATCAATACGCCGTTGCGATTCACCATCGCGATACTCTCGATGCTCTGTGAAGTCTTCTCCACTTCCTAGCCCGACCTCTCCTTCACCAACAAATGCTCTTCCTCCTTCAGGCCAAGCTTGCGTGCCTAATATTCGAGGATATACATAGAACTCTCGTTCAATTTCAAAGATACGTGTCAGCTGCACAATTCCAAATGGAAAGGTCGAACTCAGGCGGACGCGATTTATTTTGTAACGACCACGAGGCTTCGAAAAAATTTTTGCAATGACTGTCGCATTTCCCTTTGCTCGCACAATTGGACCTCGACTCTTTGCAAGAGAACCCCATTTCCATTTGGTTTTTTCCCAACCCTCATCCGTCTCCAGCATTGCGTCTAAGCCCACAAAGGACTCTACGTCACTATTATGGACATAGACTTCAACATCACCCATTGCATCAGCATAGATAGCTAATGGATGGACTTGTACAATACGGAGCTTAGACACCCTTTGCCCACACTGGATAATGGAGGTCAAAATTAAGCCTGTCATCAAAAACGCAAAGAGGAAAGCGAGGTTATTAGCATAAGTCATTGCAATTAAGATGATAATCAATTGACCACCAAGAAAAATTAACCCCTCATAAGGAATGGAAATTCGATATTCTCGGAAAAGGCGTAGCACTAATGTACCTCTATGCTCTGTAATATTTCCTGCGCAATTCGTAGGCCAGAATCAAGTCCGGTATTTGTGCCTTGAAGTCGATGCGCTATAACGGAGGACGCAACTGCTTGCACGTCTTCCGGTATCACCATTTCTCTCTCTTGCAACCACGCCCAAGCCTTCGCCGAATGAATCAATGCAATTCCTGCCCTAGGGGAGAGACCCTGACAATCAAAGCGATTGGAGCGGCTTGCGTCTAAAATCTCATGAATATACTGGGCAATTGCAGCGGACGCATGGACTTTGCTCGCCATCTTTTGCATTTCTTTCAACGAGCTTGCATTGAAAACTGGCTTAATCGCTTCCATCAAGCGTCGTCGATCCTCACCTAACAAAAGCTCTTGCTCCGCTTTCGAGCTAGGGTACCCAAATTGAATACACATCAAAAAACGGTCCAGCTCTGACTCCGGTAGAGGAAATGTTCCAATTTGCTGCCGAGGATTTTGTGTGGCCACGACGAAGAATAGATCTGACATGGCATAAGTTTCTCCATCTAAAGAAATTTCACGCTCCTCCATGACTTGTAACAAAGCTGATTGTGTTTTGGGAGTAGCCCGATTCAATTCATCACCTAGCACAAGTTGTGCAAAGATTGGGCCTTTATGAAATTGAAAGCTGGAAGAATTTGTATCGTAAATGGAATTACCTAAAATATCTCCTGGTAAAATATCATTCGTGAACTGAATACGAGAAGAATCCAGATCTAGTAATTTCGCAAAGAGCTGTACCATCGTGGTCTTACCCACTCCTGGAACATCCTCAATTAACAAATGCCCTTGAGACAAGAAACAAGCAAACGCCAATTGCATCTCTCGATCTTTATCTAGAATTATTGAGTTCGCTTGGTCAAAGAATTTCTTCACTAGGTCGTACATCGGAATTTTGTGCATTGAAACTTCCTTCGACGACTTATCGACAACAAACGATATTTTCTGAAAAACTATTCTCTAAAGCACACGGTTCTGATCACACTTTTACAAATTATTAATCCTTGGGACCAATCATATTATCCGGAATCACCCACCTATCAAAATCATCCTCTTCCACATACCCAAGCGCTTTTGCCGCTTCTTTTAGCGTCGACTCTTCCTTATAGGCTTTCTTTGCAATTTCAGCCGCCTTTTCATAGCCAATATGAGGATTCAAGCTAGTCACAAGCATTAAGGACTTTTGTAGGTTTTCTTCGATTCGTTTTGAATTGGGCTCAATGCCAACAGCACACTTTGTTTGGAATGAATTACACCCTTCTGTTAACAAACGTACGGACTGTAGGAAATTATATATCATCACTGGCTTGTAAACATTGAGTTCGAAATTCCCTGAGGCACCCGCAAAAGACATTGTTGCATCATTACCCATCACTTGTGTGCAAAGCATGGTCATTGCTTCACATTGGGTTGGGTTTACTTTGCCGGGCATGATGGACGAACCAGGCTCATTTTCTGGAATTCGAATCTCGGCCAACCCTGCACGAGGGCCAGAGGATAACCACCGAATATCATTGGCAATTTTAAAAAGTGCCCCCGCCAATGTGCGAAGCGCGCCATGGGAAGTTACGATCGCATCGTTTGCAGCTAGGGCTTCAAACTTGTTTGGAGCCGTTCGAAAAGAATAGCCGGTCAAACTTGAAATTTCTTTCGCCACTTCTTCCGCATAACCCTTTTTTGTATTGAGACCAGTCCCAACAGCCGTACCCCCAAGAGCTAACTCTTCCAGATGTGGAAGAGTATCCTCGATGTGTTTCAATGAATGGTTTAACTGTGAAACATATCCGGAAAACTCCTGTCCTAAAGTAAGTGGCGTTGCATCTTGCAAGTGCGTTCGGCCGATTTTTACCACACTCTTAAATTTCTGAGCTCGTTCTTCCAGCGTATCTCGCAGACGCTCTACAGAGGGTAATAAGTCTCGACGAAGCACTCGAACCGCAGCCACACTCATTCCTGTCGGGAAAACATCATTAGAGCTCTGCCCCTTATTGCAATCATCATTGGGATGCACCAATCGATCTGACCCTCGCGACCCACCCATAATCTCAGAGGCACGATTGGCAAGAACTTCATTAACATTCATATTGGTTTGAGTGCCAGAGCCAGTCTGCCAAACACTAAGCGGAAATTGATCGTCTAGCTTTCCCGTAACTAACTCATCCGCCGCCTCAGAAATGGCCTCCCCTTTTGCTTTCTCCAACACACTGGAACGCACATTTACATTGGCTGCGGCTTTCTTAACGATCCCCAAGGAAACCACTAACTCCATAGGCATCCTTTCTGTTGAAATTGCAAAGTTTTGCAAAGACCGCTGCGTCTGCGCCCCCCATAGTTTATCTGAAAGAACTGCAATTGGACCAAATGTGTCGTGCTCTGTACGTGTGCTCATAGAGCTAAATTACCAAACAATTCAAGATCTTGGCAATCTGTATTCCAACTTGTTTTAACCGATAAAGAAAAGCTAGTATTCAAGCACATGCGAAATGAGCTGGGTTCGCATATAATTGTAAGGAGAGAAGGTGGTTTCATGAGCAATCAACATGACTCCCAAGAAGGAGGTGGCAAAACAGTTACCGCCGAGCGCACACGTACTTCCAAGCCCCCGCTCTATGCCGTGATCATCTTGAATGATGACTTTACACCAATGGATTTTGTTGTTCATGTGCTAATGAAATTTTTTTATATGGATGAACAGACAGCTATGGCTATTATGCTTAACGTACACCATAAAGGCCATGAGGTTTGTGGCACTTACACGAAAGAAATTGCCGAAACAAAGGCCAATCAAGTGATCCAACTTGCACAAGAGAATGAATATCCTCTCCAGTGTAAAATTGAACCAGCTTAGGGAAGGAATACCATAATGATCACACCCTCTCTGGAAGCAGCTTTAAATTCCGCCTTTGATGAGGCAAATAAGCGTAAGCATGAATATGTCACCTTAGAACATTTACTATACGCTCTATTCAAGGACCCAGATGCGCTTTTAGCTATGAGGGCCTCCGGGATTGAGTTGGAGCTCTTAGAAGAAGAACTTGAGCGCTTTTTTGATGAACAGTTGCCGAAACGAAAAACAGAAACTCCGGCAGAACCCACACTTGGCCTAAATAGAACAGTTCAACGGGCGGTAATCCATGCTCAAGGATCGAGTCGGCAGGAAGTCACTGGTGCGGACATTCTCATTCATCTATTCGCCGAAAAAGAATCCTACGCACTTTATTTGCTCGAATCACAGGGCGCCACACGACTAGATTTTCTTAATTATGTTTCCCATGGAATAACTAAAGAGGGGGACGGGTATCTGGACGGTGAATTTGATGAAGAGTTTGAAGAAGAGGCTAATGAAATTTCTCAGCCTTCAGACCAACCGAATGATCCACTCGAGCAATTCACGATGCACTTGAACCAACGGGCACAAGAAAATAAAATCGATCCACTGGTTGGAAGAGAGAATGAAGTCGAGCGAGTTATGCAAGTGCTTTGCCGACGAAAAAAGAATAACCCTGTGATTGTTGGTGAAGCTGGTGTAGGTAAAACTGCTATAGTTGAAGGTTTAGCTTCACGAATCGAATCTAGTGACATACCGGAGCTTTTACAGAATACACAAATTTATGCTTTAGACCTTGGTGCACTTCTCGCCGGCACTAAATTTCGCGGTGATTTTGAAGCTCGTTTGAAAGATGTCTTAAAGTCTCTACAAAAGATTGAAAACTCCATTCTATTTATTGATGAAATACATACTATCATTGGAGCTGGTGCAACTGAAGGCGCGATGGATGCATCAAATATGCTAAAGCCACTTTTGAGTTCCGGTGAAATTCGTTGTATTGGCAGTACTACTTATCAAGAATTTCGTAATGTGTTTTCCAAAAACGCAGCCTTAAGCCGCCGCTTCCAGAAAGTGGATATTGTCGAACCAAGTCCAAAAGATACAATAAAAATCTTGCTTGGTTTGAAGGATGTTTTTGAAGCCCATCACAGCGTGAAATATGCCACTCCAGCTATTAAAGCAGCTGTCGAGTTATCAAAGAAATATATTCACGATCGATTCTTGCCAGATAAGGCTATTGACGTGATAGATGAAGCTGGCGCTGCTAACCGCCTTCTGCCAAAAAATCGACAGAAATCAGTGATTACAGAAAAAGATATTGAATACTTGATTTCTAAGCAAGCACAAATTCCAAGTAAACACGTAACAGTTAATATCAAAGAACGATTACGCAATATGGAGCGTGACTTGAAGCTTCTGATCTTTGGTCAAGATGGAGCTATCGAAAAGGTTTGTGCAGCAATCAAGTTAGCAAAGTCTGGGTTAACGGAAGGAGAGAAACCAATTGGCTCGTTCCTCTTCGCGGGACCGACTGGAGTTGGCAAGACAGAACTCGCTAAACAACTGGCCTCCACATTGGGAATTAATTTCCTTCGCTTCGATATGAGTGAATACATGGAGAAACATTCAATTTCTCGCTTGATTGGTGCCCCCCCTGGTTATCTTGGTTTTGATCAAGGCGGACTACTTACTGACGCAATTAACAAACAACCACATTCAGTTGTCTTATTAGATGAAATCGAAAAGGCCCACCCAGACATCTACAATATCCTCTTACAAGTCTTCGATTATGGATTTTTAACCGACAATAATGGAAGAAAATCTGATTTTCGTAATTGCGTGATTATTTTAACAACAAATGCAGGAGCGTTTGAGCAGTCACAGAATGCAATTGGTTTTGGTAAGATGATCAAAGAAGGTGTTGCAATGGAAGCGATTAAACGAACTTTTTCGCCTGAATTCCTAAACCGCTTGGACTCGCTTGTTCATTTCCGAGGACTTGACTGCAATCATATTCTTCGCGTCGTGGATAAATTCCTCATTGAATTGGAGCGGTTACTCATAGCGAAAGCCGTCAGCCTTTCAGTTGAAAATGACGTAAAGGATTGGATTGCTCTTAAGGGATATGACTCGAAATATGGTGCGCGTCCAATTCATCGATTAATCCAAGAAGAGATTAAGAAGCCACTTGTAGAGGAATTACTATTTGGTCGCCTTGAAAGGGGTGGATCGGTTCAAATATCCTTTAAAGATAAAAAACTTTCTTTTAGCTTCGAGGAAGCTCAATCTAAGAGCGAGCTAATTAGAAAAACCCCAACGCAGAAAAAAGCAACGAAGAAAAGAATAGCGAAGAAAAAAACAGCAGAGAAAAAGACAATAAAGAAAAAGGCTCAAGCTGCTAAATCAAAGACTAAGAAATCGAAGTAGACTTAGTATTAGCCGACACAACCTTCGAGTTTAAGGTCAAGCAGACGATTTGCTTCAATCGCAAACTCCATTGGCAAATGTTTAAATACTTCTTCGCAGTAGCCATTAATAATAAGTTTTGCCGCCTCTTCTTCATCAAAACCGCGAGATTGCAAATAGAAGAGCTGCTCCTCTGAAACTTTTGAAGCCGTAGCTTCATGCTCCACGATCGCGGAATCATTCTTTACACTGATATAAGGAAAGGTGTTCGCCTCACATTTTCCACTTAAGAGCAGCGAATCACATTGCGTATGATTTCTTGCATTCTCCGCAGAAGGCAAAATACTCACTTCTCCACGATAACAATTGATACCTTCTTGCGCTGAGATTCCTTTCGACAAAATACGTGAGCGAGTATTCTTTCCAATATGAATCATCTTTGTGCCCGTATCCGCCTGCATTTTATGATTGGTAATAGCTATGGAATAGAACTCACCAGTGGAGTCATTACCTTTTAAAATGCAACTAGGATATTTCCAAGTAATAGCCGAACCTGTCTCAACTTGAGTCCAGGAAATATGTGAGCGCTCGCCTTCGCAAATTCCACGCTTTGTCACAAAATTATAGACGCCACCATTGCCTTCTTCATCACCAGCATACCAATTTTGAACCGTTGTATATTTTATTTTGGCGTCTTCTAACGCAACCAATTCGACAATAGCCGCATGCAATTGATTTTCGTCGCGCATTGGCGCCGTGCAACCTTCTAAATAACAAACTTCAGAACCCTTATCGGCTATAATCAAAGTTCGTTCAAATTGCCCGGTACCTTCAGCATTAATGCGGAAATAGGTCGATAGATCAAGCGGACATTTCACTCCTGGAGGGATATAGACGAAGGATCCATCCGTAAAAACCGCGCAGTTTAAAGCCGCAAAATAATTGTCACTAACGGGCACTACCGACCCTAAATACTTTTGAACCAAGTCGGGATATTCTTTAACCGCTTTGGAAATACTACAAAAAACTACGCCGGCTTCTTTCAGAGTATCCTGATGTGTCGTTGCAATTGAAACCGAATCAAAAACTGCGTCCACTGCAACACCTGCCAAACGCTTCTGCTCTTGAATCGGAATTCCTAACTTCTCATATGCTTCTAGAATCTTCGGATCAACTTCGTCCAAGCTTTGCAGCTTTGGTTTCTTCGGAGCTGAGTAATAGGAAATTGATTGGTAATCAATTTGTGCATATTTTAGGTAAGCCCAATCTGGCTCTTTCATTTCTTGCCATTTACGGTATGCTTTCAAGCGCCACTCAAACAACCATTCCGGTTCATCCTTCTTTTGAGAAATTTCACGAATCTTGCCTTCATCCAATCCAGGTGGCAATTGATCCGCCTCTACATCAGTCGTAAAGCCATATTTGTATTTCTCTTTTACTTTATCATCTATCGTAGTCGTCATACTTCATTACCAAATTCCTAAGGCATCCTTGGCTTCTTCAGAGGCCATTTCACGTGGATCCCATTTCGGTTCCCACACTAATTTTACTTCTGCAGACTTAACGAGTGGATGCATTTCCATACGCTGTTGAATGGACCCTATAATATAGTCTCCAGCTGGGCAGCCCGGACTAGTGAGTGTCATTTCAATTAAAGTCGTCTCACTCTCATGCTTGATTGTATAAACAAGCCCCAACTCAACTACACTCATAAACAATTCTGGATCTTCCACCGGCTTGAGCCATTCGAACAACTCATCTTGTGTAAGATCCGTTTTCGATGAAAGTTCCTTTTCGCGGTCATCTGGCAAAGCAGATGGTTGTGGGGGTCCAAAATTCATCCCGCCATGCGGGCCCATTCCCGGAGGAAAGTCGCCATAAAAGTCTGGGTCCGATGGAGGAAAGTCCATCGGATCGAACTTCTCCTCCTCTGCTCGGTCAAAACGATCCTCTTCTGAATTCAATTTCGGTTCTTGAGTATTACTATTAGTAGTTTCTTTAGCTACTTGGTTTTGCTTATCCACCTGCTGGTCATCCTTATTATTCTCATTCTTATTCTCATTCTCATTCTTGTTCTTATTCTTATTCATAATTAGCCTCGAAAAAGATTCCTTGCCTCTTCCACTCCTTGGACAAATGAATTGATCTCTGCTTCCGAATTATAAAAATAAAAACTAGCCCTTGCTGTACCTTCAACACCTAAACGCCGCATCAGGGGTTGTGCACAATGGTGACCAACACGAATCGCAATTCCCTTAGTATCTAAGAAGGAACCTATGTCATGGGGATGTACGTTTTTTATCCCAAAGCTAATCACAGCTCCTCGATCCTCTCCATCCTGCAGGCCAAATAAATGCAAATCTGGAATATCCTTCAAACGGGTTAGGGCACACTTCAATAAGTAGCTCTCCCAAGCAGCAATTTTATCGCGACCAATATTTTCAACATAATCTAGTGCAGCACCTAGGGCGATTGCACCAACAATATTTGGAGTGCCTGCTTCAAATTTCCAAGGAATTTTAGTCCAAGAGCTATTTTCATCGCCAACTTTCTCAATCATGGCACCACCGTAATGAAAAGGGTCCATCGCTTCTAACATCGCTCTTCGTCCCCACAACACTCCGGTGCCCGTCGGACCGCAAATCTTATGTCCAGAAAAAGCCAAAAAATCAATCGGCCCAAGATCTGGCACTTTCACTGGAGCCTTTCCCATGCCTTGAGCAGCGTCGACGAAAACCATAGCGCCAGCCGCTTTAGCTTTCTTAGCAATATCTTTCACCGGCAAAATCGTACCCAACACATTAGACATTAAAGTAAAAGCCACAATCTTTGGATTGGCCTCCAGGGCTTTCTGTAGCCCATCCATATCCAAAGTGCCATTTTGATCGACTTCAATAATCGTAAATTTAGCGCCACATTTTTTAGCTAAACTTTGCCAGGGAACAAAATTTGCGTGATGCTCTAGGGCAGTTACGACGATCGAATCACCCAGATTGATGAATTTCTCTCCCCAGCTACGACTCACCAAATTTATTGATTCAGTCGTTCCGCGAGTAAAAACTATCTCCGCCGAATCTTCAACGCCCGTAAACTCCGCCACTTGCTTCCGAGCAGTTTCAAACTCTGCTGTCATGCGATCACTTAAAAAGTGTACACCTCGATGCACGCTAGCATAACGATCTCGATAGATTTTAGAAATTAAATCAATCACAGGCAATGGATGTTGAGCTGTGGCCGCATTGTCCAAATAGATAAGCGGTGATTTACGTACTTTCTGCTTTAGAATCGGAAAATCTTCGCGAATCTCTTCAACTGGAAAACTACTCATTGCTCTGTTCCCCGGTGATTGCATTGCGAATCGAGACCCGTATCTGCTCTGACTCAATAAACTCTAAGACTGGCTCCGTAAATCCGTTGACCACCATATTTTTTGCTGCCTCACGATCAATACCGCGGCTTTGCAAATAAAATAACTGTTCATCAGACAAGCGAGCAATACTTGCGCCATGAGCACAAGTAACTTCATCCGTACAAATAATTAACTTCGGCATACTATGAATGGTTGCTCCAGCAGCCAAAAGTAGTCCGTGATTTTTTTGGAAGGCATCCGTATGCAGTGCCTTTTCTGCAACGTCTACTAGTCCATTAAAAATAACTTTTGCTTTGTCATCTGCCACCGACCAAAAATCGATCCCACTAGTTGTATGGGAGCCCTTATGGTGAACATCGCCAACAAAATCTACCGAGGACTCACCGTCGATTCGTGCAGCACCTTTAGCTTGAAAATCCGCGCCTTCCCCATCCAAATGGATTGCCCAACGATCTTGAATCTTATTGGCACTTAAATAGATCGCTGTTGCCTTGACCGAGGAATCGCGACCTTGGCGAATGAGTGTGCGGCGGAAATGATCTGCAGACTCTGAATCACGAACAATAGTGGCGTAATCTAAATGTGCTTCATCTTCCAAGACAATTTCCGTAACCCCAGATCGCAGGAACGGTTCCTGTGGAGTCTCCACCGATGAAAATTCATCTACAAGCGTACAATATGCACCTTTTTCAACATGAACTAATACTCGATAAGAGAAATCTGCATCTGTTCCCCAGGAATCACCATGAAGCAAGTGGAGCGGCATTTCCACTTTCGTTCCGGACTTGACGCGCAAGAAGAAGCCGCTCACAAAAGAAGCCGTAGATAAAGCAACGAATTTGTCATCCTGATATGCGCAGGCTATTGAATTAAATTGATCTGCAAAGGACTCTAGCCAGTCCGCAGAACACGTCTCCAAAAGTGGGGCGGCTTCCACACCCAGAGAGGATAAGGTATCTCTTTGTTTTGCATCTCCGGCGCTTAGGTCTATCGATTGGGCTTCGGAAAAGCTCCCTAGATCGGAAAGACTTCTTAAGATTGACGGAAGTTTCCCAGACGAGACTCCACGATAATTCTTCTTCCGGGAGGAGATGTACTGATTGATATGCTGATCGACTCGATTCCAGTCGATTCCTCCGACATAAGTATATTTGAAGAGTTCATTTTTTCGATTTGGAACCGGAAGTTCACTGTAACGCTTAGCTGCTTCGGTTCGCGATTGGTCTATCCAATTTAGAGAACTTGTATTGGTCACCTTGTTTGAATCCAATCATAGCCTTTGTCTTCCAGTTTTTTTGCTAAGCTCGCGTCTCCCGTACGAACGATTTTGCCGTCGAGAAGCACGTGGACAAAATCTGGCTTGATATAGGAAAGCATCCGCTGATAGTGCGTGATCAATAAAATTGAACGGTCCTCATTGCGAATCGCCTCAATACTCTCCGAGACACACTTCAAGGAATCAATATCAAGGCCCGAATCCGTTTCATCTAAAATTGCAAGCTTCGGATCCAATAAGCGAAGCTGTAGAGTTTCCATTCGCTTTTTCTCGCCGCCGCTGAATCCATCATTTAAAGAGCGGTGAAAAAACGACTCTTCAATGCCAAGTTCCTTAGCTTTCACACGAATTAATTTACGAATTTCTTTCGTCGGAACTTCAGCACCGCGAACCGACTTCACAATCGAACGCAAATAATGACCAACAGTCACCCCAGGAATTGCCACCGGGTACTGGAATGCCAAAAATAATCGCTTCCTGGCCCGTTCGTGCGGTTCCAACTTAGAAATATCTTCACCATCGAACTCAATTTTACCGGTGGTAATCTCATATCGAGAGTGGCCCATGATGGTGTTAGAAAGCGTTGTCTTACCTGAGCCATTTCGCCCCATAATTGCATGTACTTCTCCCGCAGCAATTTTTAAATCGATCCCATTTAATACTGGCTTCCCTTCCACCGAGACTTCTAAGCCAGTGATTGCTAAACGTAAACTCGTCATACAGTCATCCTTTTCCTTAAATCATCCTTTTCCTTGCGTTAAAGCGCTCAATTCCCACATTGGCTTAGATGCCATAATATTGCGAACGGCTGCCTCGCCAGAAACTAGGTCGACCAAACAGAGTTCTCGCAGTACAGAATCGAAGTGTTCGAATAGCACATGCCATACAGGCCGGACAGCACAATCACCAATATGAACACAGGTATCTCGGTCCCCAGAAAATCTCTCACAGAATGATGTGGTATCTTTCATCGACCCTAGCGCCTGAAATACTTCATATAAAGTGATAGAGCTAGCCGACTTCGTAAGCCTAAACCCACCATGGAGACCGCGGATCGACTCCACCAAGCCAGCCTTGCGGAACAAATGCATCATCTTGCTGGCATATTGAACGGAGATTCCCTCCGCTTCAGCTATCCCTGATGCCGCCAATTGCTGGCCGGGCTTGAGCTTTGCAAGCTGCAAAATGCAGCGCAATCCATACTCCTCTGTTGCTGAAATTTTCATAGCCCTAACTATACAAGCTTTAACCCTTAAATCAATACTTTTCAGTAATGTTTTTACAGTGCTAAAATCAATAAACCCGGAATATCCTTGGCTTTTCTCCGGGGCTTCCTTGACTTTTCCACTTAGAATCTATACTGGAGCCTATAATTTAAGGGCCATTCGATTTTCCTAGGGAGCGTTCGACGTGCAGTTTGAAGGACCAGAGAAAAAACTCGAGGTACACATTCGCCCTGCCTTTGGCTCGCTTCGCGAGCTGGACAGTGCGTTTTGGAGTGATGTTGTGCGCGCCTCTCGAGCGATGGTTTTGTCAAAAATAAGAAACGAGTACTGCATTGCCTATCTATTATCTGAATCGAGTCTATTTGTGTACGACTCTAAAATTATCATGATTACTTGTGGCCAAACTACTCTGATCAAAGCTGCATTACAGATCGTAAAAACAGTCCCCCTCGACCAAATTGAATTTCTATCGTATGAACGAAAAGATGAGCACTACCCAGAAATGCAATATTCGAGTTTTAACGAAGACGTTGAGCAATTAAAAGCCCGTGTGCCAGGACAGGCAATGTGCTTAGGTGATCCAAATGGGCACCACGTTTCACTTTTTTATATGACAAAAAATTATAACCCAGACCCACTAGACCTGACTGTAGAAATTTTAATGCACGGAATTGGTGATCGAGCAAAACAATTATTCCTCACTGGTGCTGGCGACATGAATGCAAAAAAATTGCGGGCTTCATCGGGAATTGACAACATTTTGCCGAGCTTTGAAATCAATGACTACGTTTTCGAGCCGCACGGTTATTCCCTCAATGCTCTTGCAGGGCCTTGGTACTATACGGTTCATGTAACTCCAGAGTCATCGAATGCGTATACAAGTTTCGAAACGAACTATCATTGCACGGATGGAAACGGACAATTTTGTATAAATGAGATTATTCAGAAACTCACTGATATCTTTGAGCCCAAAGCTTACAATTTGGTTTTCTTTCATCGCAAAGCCGTCTATAAACCGAAGGAAAGTGCCTACCGCTTAAATCGAGACCTTTCCGGTCGCCTTGGCTGTGGGTACCATATTCAATTTTTTGATTTCGTTCATAAAGAATTAGAGGAGTTCTAATTATGACAAATATAGATTTGTGTCTGGAAGAAAAGCACCCCGAACATTTTGGGATTCGATATGCAATTACGAAGACTTTATTTTCACAGAAAAGTGAATTTCAGCAAATCGACGTAGTAGAAACACGTGGGCATGGAAAGATGCTCTTCAATGATGGCTTAGCCATGGTCTCAGAAAGAGATGAATTTGTTTACCATGATATGATTGCTCATGTTCCCTTGTTTGTTTATCCGGATCCAAAGCAAATTTTAGTTATCGGCGGCGGGGACGGTGGCACGCTTAGAGAAGTGCTACGCCACAAAAGCGTTGAACGCTGTGTGATGGTAGAAATTGATAAAGTAGTCATAGATGCATGCCGGAATTTTATTCCGCAAACCTCCTTTAAATTGGATTCACCACGAGCCGAGTTGAGAATCGAAGACGGTGTGAAGTATGTTGCTGACTGCAAAGATAAATTTGACGTTGTTTTAATCGATTCAACAGATCCAATTGGACCAGCTACTCCACTTTTTGGGGAAGAATTTTATCAGAATGTTCACGCACTCCTTAATGAAGACGGGATTGTAGTCTCTCAAGGAGAGTCCCCATTCTTTGATAAAAAGTGGCAAGAAAAATTACTCACCATCAAAGGTAAATTCTTCACTAAAACTCATATCTATAACTTTTCGAACTTAACCTATCCTGGTGGTCTATGGTCTTTCACTTATGCGTCCAACAAATATTCTCCGACTAAAGATTTTGACCCGTCGAGAGTGACTGACTCAGGACTTAGGTTTGAGTATTATAATGAAGGAATTCATCTAGCCGCATTTGCATTACCGCAATTTCAGCGTGATAATCTAGATGCACTACTCGGCGATCAATAGACAATAGACTCTGGAGAACTTCATGGCTGGCCACTCCAAATGGGCAAATATTAAGCGCGCCAAAGGTGTCAACGATGCAAAACGCGGTAAAGTTTGGACTAAAATTTCCCGGGAAATCACTGTAGCCACGCGTATATCGGGCAGAGATATTAGCTCAAATCCTCGACTTCGGGATGCAGTATCACTGGCAAAATCGAATAATATGCCCAAGGATACGATTAATCGTGCAATTGCTAAAGGGGCTGGAGAATTAGCGTCTGATAACTATGATGAAATAAACTATGAAGGCTATGGCCCTGGTGGTGCTGCTGTCTTTGTGGAATCCATGACTGATAATAAAAATCGGACAGTTGCGGACATTCGCAATATTTTTAATAAGAACGGCGGTAACCTTGGGGAGTCGGGTTGCGTGGCGTGGATGTTTAGCAAAAAGAGCCTTATTGAAGTGGAAAAAATATTTTCTGAAGAAGAACTTTTTGAAATTGCAATTGAGCTAGGAGTGAACGACGTTAGTGACGCTGGAGAAGTCTTCGAGATATCTTGCGAATTGGGCAGTGCCGCTGGCGTCCGTGAAGGGCTTGAAAATAAATCGATCCCGGTGAAAGGTTTTCAAATTGTAGCAGAGCCTTCAAGCACCGTAACTCTAACTGGAGAAAATTCGGAATCTATGATCAAACTTCTGGAAGCACTTGAGGATCACGACGATGTTCAGCATGTTCACACGAACGCAGACTTCCCAGAAATGTAAGTCCAGAAATATGACTCAAGAAGAAGTTACTAAGCAAGGCTACTGAGCAAGCCTTAGGATGTTCTTAGCCACTTCAACCAAGAGTATAGAACAGTCTTGTGGAGGGAGTTTTGTTTCTCCAGAAATAATCGCCTCACCGCCTGGATCTTGATAATTTTTCAATGCGTAGGAGAACTCATTTAAAACCTTCTGCGAGTCTTTATCATCAATTTTTTCATAGAATTCGTCGAGATCCATCCCCGCCCCTTCCACAAATCCGTCGGAGAAAAGAGACAGACGATCCTGAGGTTCTAATATGATTTCTATTACATCAGAATCTTTGATTTTAGAATTCAAACGAGTAAGGGCAGAGTTTTTGCCTTTGCTAAGCCATTTTAGATTCTTTCTACTGGAATGGATCGACGCTGCAACGGTTCCATAGCTCACAAAGCGAATTGTATAGGATCGCTTATCGATTACTCCATAAAAACAAGAAAAATGGTCGTTATCCTTCATAATTTCAGCTAATCCCAAATACACTTTTCGTACAAATGCACTTGGATCCAATGCCTCTTCAAAATTATTTTTTACTGAAAACATCATTAAAGAGGATAGAAATCTCGAGGACAACGCATAAGAACTAACGTCACCCAGTAGAAAACCTACATGTTGATCATCACCAAACTCAAAGACATCAAAATAATCCCCTCCCCCACGGAGGCCACACCAATACTTGCTCTTGATCGACAAACCGGGAATATTGGGGAATCGATCCTTAATTAGTCGTCGTTGAATTTTTTGAGCTAAAGCAAAATCTTGATGAAGACGATCTACCATTTGTTCTACATTTGCGCTCATCCCCTCTAATTTCCGAATGGAACGCATACTCTTCGCCCAACGCAGCGTATTAATGAAGCTCAAATGTCGAAATGGAAGCACCAATACGTCATCTGCAACACCCGCTGAAAGTGTGTTTGGCAAATCACCAGTATGCTCTTCGGAGATAACCACCAAAAACGGACGATCGCTTTCATTTGTCAAAGCATAGATCGTTGGAATCGTTTCATTGTTAGAGATTACAACATCTGGCTTAAATCGCTTCGTTTCAACGCGAAATTTTGTTTTATCACTAGAAAGTTCTTTCCAATGAAAAGCGTACTCCTCTGCAAGGTCCGTAAGTTCCTTCTTTAGGTCCACTCCGCAAACTGCAACACGCAATTGCTCAACTTCTAACATTAGAATTTACTCCCGTATCGAACCATAGCTCTACGATCCTCAATTATGCCCTTGCCCGTTGGATGAATTTCTTCTGCGTAAGTTCCCAAGTCCAAACTTGCCCTCTTTCCAGAAAGACCAAAGCCAGCTGTCCAATAACCTTGACTGTACCCTGCTCGAAAAAACACTCGGCGCTTCACGCTCAATTCTAAACCAAAATTGCATTTTCGCAAAAGGCCAGTCCCGCTCGTATTAATTATATCGCGATAGTCCGCAGCGATTCGTAAAATAGTTTGATGGCCTAATTTCGGTTCAATACTCGCACCACCATCAATCGTCATATCGATCTTTGTATGTGCAACCTTTGAGCTCCCTGCCACTGACAGCGGCGCCTCTTTCGTAAGCTTCGTATTACCGATATTGCGAACCACACCACCGAAACTAGGCAACCAAGCCCAAGGCAAGACCCAAATAAATCCGGCATCAAAACCAAACCCAAAACCCTCTTCTGCACCTTCTGTGAAACTCAGCGAGGATAAAGTTATAGAGTCTGCAACTGAAATTTCTGCTATTTTCCGAGTGGACTGAATGGCTCTTGCCGCTGCGCCAATTTTAAAGAGACCACTAAATAGGCCCACTGAGATTCCTATGCTTGGGACCAAAAGCGCTTGTGTAGATTGAAATAAATTTTCATCCTCATCCACAACTGCTGACACTTCAAAACTAACTAGTGCTCCTGCTCCAAAGTTCTTTGCTGAGAAGTTTGGATAAAGTGAAAATCCAATATGAGCCGCAGTCAGTGGATCACTCTTCAATGAAGAGGCTAAATCCGGTAAAGACAATTGATCGGCGATATCGGCAATTCCTCCGAGAGAAAAATTACCCATACCAAGCGCGATTTGTGGGCTAAAGAATTCAAAAGAAGGACGACGATTTCCAGCCAATGCTGCCGGATTATAAAACATCGCGGTTGCCGGATCCCTACCCAAGGTAATAGCAGCGTTCCCCATTGCTAGCGCGCGCGCAGTAGAATACCACTCCGTGTTCACGGAATCTGCATTTGCATTCTTGCTGACGAGAACTCCTGATAATAAGAGACAGTAGAGAGTTATTCCCCGCCAGCTATGAATACCATCCATGGCTTCTCCCCTGCTCCCTTAGTTGCCCCCTATTGTCTCTTATTCTACCTACTTTGAGTAGTAGAATATTTATTTACATTAGGACTCTTGCTCTAAACATAGTGAATATTTTATAATAGTGTGGATGCAGAAGCCGAAGGTTCTAATTATTGAAGATAATGAAGATACTAGAAACTTTCTGGTGCACGTCTTAGAGAAAAACTATGAAGTTTTGGCCGCCGAAAATGCTGTGATCGGAATTGATTTTGCACGAAATCAAAACCCAGACCTAATCCTACTCGATTTAATGCTTCCTCATTTGAATGGATTGGATGCCTGTAAACTATTGCGAGAAGATCCGAGGACTTCACCAATTCCTATTATCGTTATTTCGGCAAGGAATCGTACAGTAGACATTACAAGCGGCCTAGATCACGGCGCAGATGACTACGTATCAAAGCCATTTGATGTAAAAGAATTGCTATCTCGAGTTAAAGCTCGCCTCCGCATCGCTCGCTCAAAACCGGCGCAAGGGGACATATTAGCAGTTGGAGACTTAGAAATTGACCCTACAAATCGCGCGGTTGGGTTTGCTGGAAACTCTATAGAACTGACACTTACTGAGTTTGATATTTTACGTTGCTTAGCAATGAATGAGGGTGAAGACGTACCTCGAAAAAAAATTATCGATTTCGTCTGGAGTCGCAGTAAAAAGCGGATTAACGATAGGACCATTGATGTTCATATACGATCTATACGCAAAAAAATACCCGGAATCGCTAGGAATCTAAATTCAGTCTATGGCGTTGGATATCGTTATATCCGGTAAGTCGTCGCAATGATTTACGGTAGTCAAAACTTTTTCACATGACTAAAGATTTTTTTGGACCTCTGTGTGCTGACCTTTTTTAATTGAAATACTTACCTCCGATTTATGACCTATCGCTTCATTTTCGATCTCTACTGTGTAATTACCAATAGGCACTTCATGCTTCTTAAGCGGTGTATATAGGGACAACGGCTCGCGCCCTTCCGCTCGTAGTGTAATGTCTGCACCGGGATTCGTTAAGAAGGTCAAGAACCCCACTTGCGTCTTCTCCATTAGAATCTGAATAGAAGTTGGGGAATCATCTTCTAGATTCAAGACTCGTTCGACCGTATCATAGCCAGGCTTTCTCAATTTTAGCGTAACGCTTTCACCGACTGCAACTAACACTATATCTCCACTCATAACTAATGCTTTTAATCCATTCAACATCACTTCATAGTCTTCAACATTTGTTTCAAGCGTTACTTCTGTGTAGCTTTTATCTGTCAGTACCTTCCTCTTTTTATTATCTGCTCTACAAACTTGGGCAAAAATATTTTCTGCACAGAACGCCCTACAAGGTTCACTCTGCCTCGCGCCCACACACACTCTAGCACAAGATGGGCCTCTAGGATCAAACTCACAAATATCTGCTAATTCCCTCTTCGCTGCCTCACAACCCAAATATTCTTCAATGGGCGATCCTTCGAAAACTTCAGTTAAACCGCAGACTTCCTTTGGAGCAACATAGGTTCCAATCACTAGTAGTATAAACAATGCGATGGCCCCACCACCAAGAAACTTCATCACACCAGAACCATCCGAGGTATAACTATATACCTTAGGCTGTGCAACCTTTCTAGTGCCGCCTCTCTTCCGTTGTGCAGCAGAGACGAACCCTGTTGCTGGTCTCTTCTTGCCGCCTTCTGGTTGTTTTTTCCACGGCGGAACGACTAAATTTTCACCGCCTGGCCCACTTGCAGCTGGTGAACTGGCTTCTGACGGTGCTCCCTCCTGTCCTGGCTCTTCCAGATGTTGGGCCTTCTTCGTAATATCAGCATTTCCTTTGACTTCCTGCTGCACTGAAGTCTTCTTAGTATTATGCAGCGCATCCGTAGCTAACTGAGTGTATTCACTGGACAGCATTAACCCCTTAGCCAGGGTCTTGGAGTTCTCCTCCTTGGCAGCCCCCCCCTCCTGGGGGGAATCTGGGGCTGGATCAGTCGAGTCACTAAGCCCTGGATCCGGAGTCAACTTCAAAGAAGCTCTCAGGCGCTCCCGGTCTTCTTGAATTTCTTTTTTAAATAGTTCAGTCGCATAGTAGCTAAGATCAGCTGGATTAAATGCTAGATTATGGGAATAAAGGAATCGGTGCAGGTCCCGTTGAAATTCCTCACCAGTGTGGTAGCGCTTATCCCGGTCCCGAGCTAGTGAGCGTAAAACAATGGCATCTAGAGACTGTGGAATAGATGGGTTGTAAGTAGATGGGGGCTCAATTTTCGCAGACTGAATCATATGGAGAACGGCCAAGTCATTATCCGCTACGAATAGACGCTTCGCTGTGAGCATCTCCCACAGCACAATACCCATGGAAAATATATCGCTCCGACCATCCAAGACTTCACCGCTGATTTGTTCCGGTGAGAGATAAGAGGGCTTACCCTTAATCACACCTACTTGCGTAGCCTGTAACGCAGACTTCGCTTTAGCAATACCGAAGTCAAAGAGCTTTACTGCACCGTCATAGGAAATCAAAATGTTTTGTGGCGAAATATCACGATGAACAATACCCAAGTGTTCACCTGTCATCCGGTCGCGGAAAGCATGGGCGTAACCGAGTGCCTGTGTCACTTGACTCACGATATGGCAGGACATATCGATTGAGAACATCGACTTCATGCTAATCAGGCGCTTTAAGAACTGTTGTAGATTTTTACCCTCCACATATTCCATGGCTAGGAAGGAGACTCCAGAAACGCGGCCATAGTCGTAGATCTGCACAATATTCGGATTCGAAAGCCCGACGGTGATCTTAATCTCTTCTTCGAACATCTGAACGAATTCATCGTCCTGAGAAAGGCTTTGAATCACCTTCTTCATGATCAGAATACGATCTGGGCCCTCACCTGAGTTAGTTAGGCGCGCGCGATAAATCTCGGCCATGCCGCCGACGGCGACAGGGTCCAAAATTGTATAACGACCAAACATATGCGGCCTAAAAGACATCCAGCCTCCTACCTTGGACATATCGGGAGAATTTGGAGCTTCATTAATAAATCTTAAAGTTTTATTTTGCCATCGACACGGTAAGAAGCTTTATTCAAATAGGTTTAAAACAGGTACTGACCCTCTACCGCCAGATCATCACGATAATATTGTGATGGTAGTGGGTCCCAAGCAAAAGCAGAGTCCATGAGCACAAATGCAATTAACAAAAATAGAAAAACCACTACGCTTCGCCGCCTCACACTTCGATGTCTCATGCTCCTGGATTACATAAATTAACTAAAATAATCAAATATCTAATAGGTCTCTAAGCCACTTTGTCCATGATTACGTTGATTTTTATCCGTACACGCTAAAGCCAGTCATTCAGGGCACCGATATAATTTGTATGCGTAAGCACCGGAAACAACTGCACCAATTTCATTTATTTTGGATTATAGCTGCATTGGCTATTGGCCTTCCTGTGTTTATTCCGCATAAGGACTACAGTGGAGCTGCGCGTGCCAAAATATTGCAAGCTACTCAACTCGCCACAGTCGCTGTGCAAGGTGTCGCCGATGCGATCACATCCATTCAATCTACCCAACAATCGCAATTAAGTCAGCAACTAGTACAACAGCTAGGATCGAACCAAGCTCAGATCATTCAAGCCGCAACAGCACAATCTATTCAAGGTCTACGAAGCGCGCTCCAAGAAGGTTTCTCCTGTTTGCAGCGAAATTCAGTTTGGGCTTCGAATAATGGCTCAATCAACGTACTAGGCAATAAATGTAAGCGAGATAAAAAGAATGTCAGCATCTTGGATAAAGAGCCCAACGACCTCACTTGTGGAATTGCAAAGAGGGCGATCGATATCGGTAAATCCGAAGCAAAATTCCAGGGATGCCGTCAAGAGCAATTAAAAATTTTAAATAATGTAGTGAGCTGTTTCGAATCGATGAACTCAAAGGTAGATTCAGCAACAACTACGATTCGGCAGTTTGTTGACCAACGCACGCAATTTGCTCAACAGACGCTAGACTCCATCGACGCTAATATTCGCGCGAGACAGCAGGTGGAAGATTTAATCACACGAGAACTCGAAGGAACAGATGGTTATAAGGCACAAGTAACGGATCTTTCTAATATTGCCTTCGCCTTGGATAACGCACTTGAAGAGTTCGCGCCGGGAGCAGCCCGCACTGTAAACCAAGAAATAGAACTAGCCGATGGTTCAAAAGTGCAAATCGCCAGTAGCCTTCGTGATCGAGTCGACAATCTATATAACAAGGAAATGGATCGCATCGGCAATAATTGGTATCGCGGTCTTGTGGGGCAAGTTCGAGCCTGTCTAATTGGCGGAGCAGCTCCTGACTCCATCTCTACAATCGGCAAGTTTTCCCAAGCTTTCCCATTTGCTTGTGATCGGGCAATCGGGGTGACAAATGGCGTTTTTGAATGTTTACAAGCCAAAGCTTGTGCTTCAGCTCGAGGCACCGCCAATGAACAAGGTCTCTGTAGTCGTGCCAAAGCAGTACTTGGCAAAACAGCAGCTAATATTTCTTCCGTTGAAATTGTTACTTCTCAAAATTTTGCTGGTAAATTTGATTTAACTTCCCAAGCCGGTCGCGACACTGTTTTAAGTTCTGCCTTTGCAGAAATTAGTAAGCTGCAAGCAATTATTAATCAATCTTTAGGACAATTTGCTTCCGGTCGCCAAGGCTTCCGTGGCCCGGCTAAAGCGATCGATTTCACTGGCGATATTGAAAAAGCCATTCGCCAATGTAAAAATTTCGCTCGAAAGAATTTCAACGATGGTTTATCTACCGATGATGAAACGAACAACATGTTCCAGCAAGACTTAACGTTGATTCAAAAATTCCGTTCGGATTTAATTGGTGACACAAATCGTGCGATTGAAATCATCACGCAAAGAATGACAAAATTTCGTACAAAGTTTACGAATGTATTTGATAATACACTAAAACAGTTCTCTGAAAGCTGCCGCAGGACTATGAGTCCACGCCGCAATCTAGCTTGCCTAGAGCAATTACGTAGTATGCTCAAAAGCGGTATCGATGGCACAAACGGCGAGCCACCAACGGTGATTCAAGTGCCGATCGTAAACCTAAACGCAATTAACCCTAATGCGCCAGCCAACAGCAATTCAGTTATTGGGACACAGAATTTACAGTGCCACGGCTTTAATGATTGTATTCGACAGCTAGAACTCGTACGCCGAATAAACGGCGAGCAACGGGGCCAACTACGTGAGACCAAGATCCAAAAAGCTCAAGAACATAACCAGATTATTGATTCTGTGATTTCGCAGGTTAGTGCCGTCTTCAACCAATCAATCGTCGGACCATCCGGTATTCAGTCTTTCATGGTAACTGTAGCAAAAGCACTCAAGAATAATGGAGTCGCCGGCATCCTAACACTTAAAGATCGCGAAAAAGAAAGTCTTGAAAAGAACCCTGACTCTAACGAGCTAGAAAACGCACAAATCTATGGAGTGCCAAAGAATATTTTGGATGTAATGGCACAAAAAGCTGGTCTACAACAGGTGGATGACGATTCAATCTGCCGCGTACGTACGGGGAAAGATTGTGGCAGCAGTAGCAGGGCTTCTAAAGGTTCGATCCAAGGCAAATTGAGCAATTCGAGCAAAGAAAAAAGAAAAGCCCAAAAAATCGCCTCTGCGGGTAAAGATAAACTTAAGAAATGTACACCGAAAGCTCGTGACTATGAATCGATTCGGATTTCTCTAAAGGACTGCACAGATCCGGCCAAAGTCTGTGAAGCTGGTCTGTCGAGGGCATTGACCGAAGTACGTGCCGTTGGAAAAATCACACTCGATCGAGCGGATGAAGAAGAATATGATGATAAGCGCAGATTAAGTAATGCCGACCGTCAGAAAGATGAAAATTTTGCGGAATGTAAGCAACGTCTTGAGTCTGGCGGACTAAGTGAGATGTCCGATGTTCGTATTCTATTGCAGATCAAGCGAGATCCACCATCCACTAGAGAGAAACAGGAAATTGTTTTCCTCTGTATGGAAAAACTATTTGACCGCGGACTGGAGCTCTTTAAGGGTGCGCGCGAGCAATATCGTACACGCCACGACACGCTAATGGATTTTCTCGATGAGATGATTGGTAAGTGTGATCAATATGACGAAGAGCGCTTCAAGGGAGAGAAAACTTCATTTTTAAACGACGATATCCAGGCGTCCTGCGAAGCTGTGGTTTCTGAAGTCGACAAACTTGCCCAAGGTGCTCAATCAGAACTCAGCTCTCTAAAGGATGATTATGGCGATGATGATGATGATGACGATGACGATGACGATGACGATGACGATGATGGTAAAATTGACGATATTGTTCGCAGCCGTAGGGCTGATTAGATCCTTCAAATTGAACTCTTCAGACTTAATCCTTCAGCTTAAATTCATCATAGAGAAAAATGGGCATGATTTGTCGTAATTTTGGTAGATCTTGCCTTTCCGCAAAGTCCACTTCGCCCTGAATCTTACGAATCCTACCGTCTTGTCCTAAAGACAGGAGAGAACCTCCCACCGCTTCAATCGAGACTAAATCCTGTGGCCATCGCATGGCATTCGCGCCGGAAACCGGCAACCAACCAGCTGCAAAGGCCGTCTGGACTGCCTCGTTCAAACCAATGTGGCAATCCTGCACCGTAAACCACAACCACAGATCCGCAATTCGATTCAAAGAACCATCTTTTGCCACCAAATGAGGGAGGCGCTCCCCATTAGGTAAATTTGCAACAATTGCCTCCCACTCTACGCTCGTTTTGTTTTTAACTCGGCACCATTCCACGGAACCCTTCCGCCGAAAACGTAGCTCTTTGGCAAAAAGTTGCCACTCCATCAATTTGCCACTCACAGCAAACTCACCAAGTGCGACCATTGAAGCTCTTTCCGAGAGCGGCTGCTTATGCAAATGCAAAAGACTCTGTTCCTGTAGTAGCTCCGCAAAACTCTCTAATCCTGCGACTGGTGAATATGCATAGATGTCGACAAACCAAGGTTGCACTTCGCGAGCGAAAGGTAAAACTGGCAATATCGCTGCATTCGATTGCCGGCGAACTAAATCCCCAGGCACTGACATGGATGCACGTTCAAACCACTCTCCATTCTCTAAAACTAATAAGCGATTATCCTCTGTAAGTGCGGCCATAGTGGACTTTGGACCTATCTCGGCTTGTTCAAATTTTGTATGTGCGTATTCAATTGCTGCTAATCGCGCCAACGATTGGTAGACAGGATGAAAATTTTTGCCCTGATTTGCCACACGCGCTAAATACTCGAATTCTGCTGCATACGCCCCCCCACTACGTAACGAAATATCGCACAGCTCTTCCCCACGATTTGGTCCAAATTTACATTCCCCGTGGGCAAAACCTTCTGGGTCAATGCGCTTTAATACGCCTTCTCCGTGTCGTGCTTCGTGTACCAAAGTCGCCACCTGCAATACTAAGGGTGCCTTAAAAAATCCTGCCTCAAGAAAAGTGTGCCCGTTCCAATAGGCGCGGCGACTCTCCCGTTCCCTAACTGGCGAGCGCTGCACTTCGACCAGGTTCTCTATTACGTATTTTAAATATCCGGAGCTATCCTCACCTACTGCAATCACTTCACTACCCAATTGCGGAACAATCAGCCTCGTCTTTGGGCCTGGCTCTGGTCCCTCATGCAAATCAAAGCGCCCTTCTTGAAGAATCCAAAAACTAGCCCAAACCGCATTTAGCTCTTGCTCATTAGCAAAGGAGGAAACCGCCACAAACTCTGCAGGCAAAGCCATCTCTTGGCGGACTTGCTCCCCAAAACTGGTATCGATGTAAGGCAGTCGATCGGCAAAGGCTGTACGAAACTCGGCCCTCGCCTCCCCCCAGCTGGCTCCGTATCCCGCCATGACGGCAGCAATCAGGATTGATATTGAAAAGGCCAAGGAGGCCCGCTGCGCGCAAATCCAACCCACGTCTCTACCCATTCCATGGAACTACCAAATAATTATGCTACAAGTCAATAGGGACTGAATCAGCCGGATTAACGCTGAAGAAGGGCCTCGAGTGCCTCTCGGTCCTGTGACTCCAATGACTTACCATTGCTGAACTTACCACTAAATTTACCAAACTTACTGCCGCCCAGTTCATATAGAACCCTTTGCGCCCGGTCTACGAGGAAAGTCTCATTCGAAAGATTGACCACCTCTCGGGCTGCGGCTATAGCCGCCATTTTATCGCCTTGTTTGGAAAAGCCTTCAATCGCCTGTGCTCGTATCGCGAGCTCAAAGGAATATTCGGTACTATTCTGCGTCCGCGGCACTGGTGAGGAGGCAATGCTTAACAGTTCATGGATTGAAGAAGGCTTTCCCGAGTTTGCCAGCAAATATATCGATAAAAAGCGCGCATCCGCCTCAACCGTTTCACTTAAGGCGTGGGCACGCAAACCAGCCCTCTCATCATCCGTCAGTAGATCAGCAAATTTATACAAGCGAGCAGCTGCCATCTCCGGGCGATCTATCGTTTGTCCAATACGCGTAACTTCTCGAGCAAAGAAACGTTTCACTCGCTCGGAAAGGCCTACCGTCTGAGCACCTTGGTTTTTTATAGCAGTAGGTCGTGCGTGCTTTATTGACGCAAGACCAGACTGGACGGGAGCACTCTGCTCACGCTGATGGCTGCGCTGAGCTTCTACCTCCATCGTTTCTTCCATGAATTTATAAACCTGACTCGCCAGCAGGATCGCCCCCAAGGCAGTCCCAACCATGGCCCAATAAAACTTCTTCATACAGGAGCTAGAGCTACTATAAATTTACGTCAAATGCACCATAAAGCAATGATGTCGTCCGTGAGCAATACTATCTAGCCGCTAGAAAAGGAAATTTCTTAAATTATCTCCCAAGAGAATTAAGAATATCAACTACAGTCAGCGGTCGCTCCTCTCTACAAGTGATGAATGATTTTGGACTGCGTCCGACTAGCGTTTACGTACATCCTGGTAATATAACAATAATCTCTGTCGAACCCGACCCCAAGACCATTCCAGTTGAGGAACTCCAAGAAGCTTACATGGACCATTATTCCTTTAATACATTGCGCCAAGGAGAGAAGTTCTCATTTGAAGTATTTCCAAGCTAGATAGTTCATTAATGATTCTTCCGTTTGAAAAAGCGAAAAATTATTTATGCCCATCAGCGCCAGATCCGCCAAAACTTCTTTCCGCTCATCATACTCTATTTCATATTTGACAACTATGTCCTGATAGGTTTTCCCTCGATCAAAGACGTCTTTGTGACAACCGTAAACAACATCTCCTTTAGCATGATTTTTCTTGCACAAGGTATATTCACTTTGTTGATACATGTGCCGTTTGCCGGCTTTCAAACAAGGCCCTATTCCATGAATTCTTGCCTCACCTTCAACAAATTCCTCAAAACCTTCAGGATATTTTCTGTAAGAATAAATCGCCACTTCACCCGATTTTGGCCTTTTTCTGCTTGAAAATGCAAAAAATGCTGCCATATATGGCGAGGCTGTCCAATCAAGTAGGGGTGACGGAAACCCACAATGTCGTAAATAAGCCATATATCCCGACCGCTCATCATCCGGAAAATCTTTACTTTTTTCTACGCTGAAATTCAATTGAGAATTTTCAAATCGAGAACCGCACACGTCTGTTATCGTTGGACAGATTGAGCGAATTATCTCCTTATATTTTGAAGTTGGATATTCTGGTTCGCCTGTGGCACGTTCAAGGGTTGTGCACAACTCCCAGTTGCTATCAGAATGTCCCCTGAACAGAGGTTCCGAAATCATTAATTCTGGATTAGTTTTTTTCTTTCTTTCAACTTCACTGACAACCTTTCCCAGTTCTAGTTTCAATTCCTCCCAACATGTTACTCGCTTAACTTCCAAACTACAATCTCCTCCCGTAGTTTTAAAAGTTTATATATGAGAAAGTGTCATTACAAGGGGAAACTGTCGGTCTAACTACCAAGCGATTTTGACGGTCACAGCGCGTCATTTTAAACCCTTAATTTGGTCATTAGGCGGCCTTAAAAATGGCCATTTTTTTCCTTTTTTCAAGCCTAAGTTTCATCGTTTGTATCTCATAGCGAAGCCAAATATTGCGAATCCCACCTGCACTAATTTCAATTTTAAAGCGCTTCTTAACATGGAGATATGCCTAAATGTTGTGGGTGGCATAAAGGGCGCATAGCAGCTATCCTCTTTGGTTTAAGAAACAAATTAAAACTAAGGAGAACTGCTATGACACTCGACATCGTAACAAACTTTATTCACGATGACTATTAAAATAATGCAATCAACGGCGCAATCAAAAGCGACACAACCGACATCACCTTAATTAGGATGGAAACACCTGGACCAGATGTGTCCTTGAACGGGTCACCCACCATATCCCCCACCACTGCGGCTTTATGAGTCTCGGAGCCTTTTGGATGTCCTTTGAGATTTCCAGCCTCAATATACTTCTTAGCATTATCCCAAGCGCCACCAGCGTTGGCCATAAAAAGTGCCATTGTGGCTCCAACAGCCATTGCGCCAGCTAAGGTCCCAGCCAATGCTGCCGGTCCCAGCAAAAAACCCACGAGTATCGGACTTACAACAGCGATCAATCCTGGAAGGATCATCTCCTTTAGCGCTGCTTTAGTTGCAATGTCTACAATTACTTTGGGCTCGGGCTCTGCCTTGCCTGCCATTAAGCCCTTAATCTCACGAAATTGACGACCAATCTCGATAACGATTGCGCCTGCAGCCTTACCAACGGCCGTCATCGTCGTACAGGCTACTAGAAATGGGAGAATCGAGCCAATCAAAATCCCAATCAGAACTTCCACAGAAGTTAGGCTGAGTGAGATAGCTGCCTCTCCAGCTAACCTGCGTACGTGGTTCACTTCCAGGTTGTATGCGGAGAAGAGCGCCAAAACTGTAAGAATTGCTGAGCCGATGGCAAACCCCTTACCAATGGCAGCAGTAGTGTTACCGACTGAATCAAGTTCATCAGTAATGTCTCGAACTTTTTTACCTAGCCCACTCATCTCGGAGAGACCACCAGCATTATCTGCAATCGGTCCGTAGGCATCGACTGTCATTACAATGGCTGTTGCCGCCAGCATGCCCACTGCAGAAATGGCGATTCCATATGTACCAAGGAAATGGTTAGCGACGAAGGCTGCTACAATAACCACCACCATTGGTATCGCGACAGACTCCATACCTACTGCGAGACCGCGAATCACACCCGTACCAGCCCCGGTAGTGGCCGCCTCTGCAACTAAACGAATGGGGCGAGCCGCTGTATAATACTCCGTGACAACACCGATAATTCCGCCACCAATCGCGCCTGCCGCTAGGGCTATCGTTACATTTTGCGATACGCCTAACATCGGCATTACGAAGAAGGCGAGGATCGTCAACCCGATTGGAGGTAAGATCAGGCAGTTTCTCAAAACTGTAGCTGGGTTTCTATTTCGCATAGCTCTCGCTACAAAGATAAATACTATGGATATGATTAGACCCATTGCAGACAGTAGGAGCGGTAACATTACACCCATCATCCGCGTACTCCCCGCTTTAGGACCTGCCATAAGTGCGGATAGCCCGTCTAATGGAATGATTAGCGCAATGGCCATCGCCGAAACAATTGCAGCGACCATCGACTCGTAAATATCAGCACCCATTCCAGCTACGTCCCCAACATTGTCACCAACGTTATCGGCGATCACCCCCGGGTTACGCGGATCATCTTCCGGAATATTCTTCACAACCTTACCAGCAATATCTGCACCCACGTCCGCAGCTTTCGTGTAGATACCGCCACCAATTCTGGCAAAAAGCGCAATCGAAGAGGCCCCTACCGCAAATGCGTGCAAAATCGTCCCCATTTGCTCATGACCTCTATAAATCCAGTAAAAGACGCCTATCCCCAGCAGACCAAGCCCAGCCACACAAAGCCCCATCACAGCCCCGCCATCGAGAGCATTCAAAAGAGCGATACCTTTTTTATTTTCTCTAGCTGCCTGGGCTGTTCGGACATTTGCCAAAGTCGCCGCTTGCATTCCGCAATAGCCCGCAAAAAGTGAAAGCGCTGCCCCTGCTAGAAAGGCCACACCGGCTATCCAATTGAGTGCGAAGGTTAGTATTAAGAACACTGCTAAGGAGTAAAAAAAGAGCACTTTATACTCTCTAGACAAGAAAGCCATTGCACCTTCTCGTATATACGCTGCGATCCGATTCATTGTTTTATTGCCTGCTGGTTGGATCTTGACTCGCACAAAAAAGATTAGGGCTACGATAAGTGCCACCACGCCTGCAACAATTGGGGTTGCTAATAGATCTACCTCTTTTACCATCGCTGCAATACTCCCTAAAGTGTCTATAATCATTAAGTCTTGGAACCAGAAACCCTCACTGAAGTAGTGGCTTGCCCTAATTCTGTCAATAAAATTGACGCTCAAAGTGCCCTTAGCTATAGTGCGAAGCAATAATTAAAATCGCAGCACAATAACTATGCAGTAACTATGCAGTATAACAGAATTCAAATTCGCAATTGGAGGGAGCTGGCGACACCTTTTTACGGTGATGCGGTAGTGTTTGATATTTTTCGCTGTTCTACAACAGTCCAAACATTACTCTCCAATAAAAAACGCGAAACAATTTTAGTGAGTCGTTCGCTCGACCACCTCAAAACTCTTTGTCATGATTTTTCGATTTTCTCTGAATTAAAAACATCACTTCGCTGCGCTTTACGATTTGATAACTCTCCTGCGGAAGCGATTCAATTTCACCAAATGAGCGATTGCTTGGTTTCAACAACCAGTGGAACTCCTGCGATGTTTGCTGCAAAAAATTTTCAAAATGTTTATATTGGATCCTTGGCTAATTTTTCTGCACTCGTGCGTCTTCTGACCAACAATAACGAGCGGACTGGCAATGACGGGCAAATCACTTTATTGCCCGCGGCTGATCCATCCGGAAACCACGTTGAAGATGAATTGGTTGCCGAACAAATCGCAATCGCCCTGGATGGTTACGCAACAGACTCAGAATTTGTTCGCGCTTGCGCGGATCAAGCCCGCGCAAAAATCGAAGCATCTGGCCGGGTCGAACATTTGATAGGTAAATTGAATACTGGTGCCGATGATGTGCAAATTTGCCTAGATATTGATCGCTATGACTTCGTACCTAAGGTTGATTTTAGTCCCTGGTGCAACACTCCCGGACTGGCACGCGTCTACCGCAGTTAGCTCGCAAGTAAACTTGCCAGTTAATTTGCCAGTTTACTTAGCTGAAGAACATAATCCCAATGCTTTCTACTGACGGGCATAATCGACAAGCGAGATCCCTTCTGCAAGAGTGACAATCCATCTAACTGCTTTTGCTCCTTTAATTCCTGAATTGGAATCAAACGCGGAAATTTTTCCTTAAACTTAAGAGCCACCATAAACCATATTGGCTTTTCCTCCGTGGCCCTCGGCTCATAGTATTCAGATTGTTCGTCAAATTGGGTATGGTCCGGGTGAGACTCTCTAATGACTTCAGCTATACCTACGACACCTGGTGGCTTTGCATTAGAGTGGTAAAAAAGCACCAAATCACCTTTACGCATATCATCGCGCATGAAATTCCTGGCCTGGTAATTTCGCACTCCATCCCAACCCGACATCATGCCCTTTGACTGGCGCAAATCATCGATGGAAAAGACATCCGGCTCCGATTTCATCAGCCAAAATTTCATTACGCCTCTGCTCCAACCAAATCTTCAATGGCTGCGATGCTCTTTGGTACAGACTCCGTTAAATTCTCGTGCCCTGTCTTGGTAATCAAAATATCATCTTCAATTCGAATGCCAATACCTCGATACTCCTCCGGCACACTTCTATCCGAAGCAGGAAAATACAGCCCCGGTTCAACGGTGAAAACATTGCCCGCCACTAGTTCAACAGAAGAAAAATCATCTTTAAAATATCCTCCCGCATCATGTACATCCAAGCCTAACCAATGCCCCGTATTGTGCGGATAGTACTTGCGATATGTACCTTGTTCTAAAATTTCCGCTCGAGTGCCTGCCATCAATTTAAAATCAATTAACCCATCGATTAAAACTTCCACCGCTTTGTCGTGCATGCCATGGTAAGCCTTGCCCGGTTGAGCTGCTGCAATTGCCGCTTCTTGAGAAGCGAGGACTAATTCATAAATTCTCTTCTGCGCTGCTGAGAATTTTCCACTCACTGGAAATGTTCGCGTAATATCACTTGCATATAGATCCATTTCGCCACCCGCGTCGATCAAGAGTAAGTCACCATCTTTCAGCTGATCTCGATTCGTCGTATAGTGCAAAACCGTCGCATTTGCTCCGCTACCGACGATAGAAGGATAGGCTAGATCTTGAGCACCTCCACGACAAAATGCAGCCTCCATATCAGCGGCTACTTCATACTCATAACGCCCCGGTTTGGTGCGCTTCATAGCAACGACATGACCTTGTGCCGTGTTTTCACAAGCCCGACGCATGACTTCAATTTCAAACCCATCCTTTACTTTACGTAATTCGCTGAGGACAGGAACAACGGACGCTAATCCCTCGACAAGGCGATCTCCATCCCGAGGGCGTGGTCGATAGGCTGAGATATAGCCTAAAAGCTTTTTGTCATATTCCGCATACAGACCCAGTTGACAATAAACCTTCCCTGCTTTCCTCAGCAATTTCAAAAATGTCTCTTCAAACTCTTTCACGGGTTGGCAAGCATCGGGATGGCAAAGGCTTGTAGCACCTTCAATACCGAGCATCTTCCCTTCCCAAAGCTCTTTAGAATCATTCTTCGGCTCTACAAACAGCCGAAACGGTTTATCCGTATTGGGCGCGAATACTGCAGTTGCATTCGCTTCCGAGACTCCCGTTAGGTAGTAGAAATAGGAATCTGTTCGGTAGGGGAAATAAGTATCCGCGTTTCTGGCTACAGAGGGAGCTGCAAATAGCACCGCAATTCCATCACCAATCTGCGTCAAAAATTTGTCTCTTCTTTGCTTAAAATAGGTTTGATTCATGGAAATAAGGTGTAACAAAAATTAAAAAAGGACGCTAGAATCAATATAATGAAGCGGCTTTCGCTCCTCTTATTTTCAGCCTTAGCCCTTGGGTTATCCGGCTATTTTTACCTGTTTTTTTCCTTGGAGAAGCGAGTTGGCCATATCGCGCTGACAGAGCTTAGTCCCAAAGCCGAAGATCTTGACAGTACCCGCCCCTCACTACCGTTTTTCGAGCTGATGGCGCCACTACCACTGCAGCCAGGCTTGCGCTATATCCCTCAGCTAGAATATCGCAAAGGCCCGCCGAAACGTTTTCTTTCCAAGATCTCGTTTCTGCTCATTCCGGAGAACGAGGAGTCACCGAAGGAACGAATTATTTATTTCGGTCGCCGCACCCAGGACAATTCGACGCTGGATCAGGCTCGGTGGCTGAGTGGCCAACCGAAATTAAGCCACGCGCAATTTACTGCGGATGCCATTCGCTATGCTGCCAACAAAACAATACCGCCTGGTGTGGAGTGGTATTGCCGTCCACTCCTTAAGCTCGTCTATTTGAATTTTCTACGAACAGTCGTCGGTCGCGAATCAATGCAGATCTACATCACGAATCAATCGAATACGCCGGCCTTCCTATTCTATCCAAAATTCCGGGAGCAATTAGGGGAACAAGCAAACGCTTGGTTCTTCCGTCGAAACACGCTCTATGAATATCGCTTGCAAAGTAAGAGGGAATTTACAGCAATCGACCCGGTCGATATATTTATGCATTCCTTTTTAGTTGCAAAGCGAGGAGACGCAATGTCATTCATTGCTAGCGAGCTGAGTAATATCAATTTACACAAAGACACATTACAAAAACTATCTTTAGAAGATTTACAGTGGCCTCTGCTTCTATTAGGAGCAAAACTCTCCGTAGACCCGGCATCGATCCACGCATTTTTCCATTTTGCCGGTCTGAATGCGCTTCTCTATAACTCGTTCCGTGTGGAGAGTGATGACTTAGATCTGATCGATTCCTTTCGTAATAACGTCCTTGTAGCGGATCGTTATGGAAAGGATATCGCGCCCAAATCCCGTCAAAGTAGTGAAATGTCTCGCCTCTCCCGTAGGCTCATTGATATGTTATGATGTCTATCTTGCCCATCTTTTTTTCGGTCCTGATTCTGAGCTCCTGTCTTAACACAAAACCTAAGCGTCTTGGTCCCGAAGGTTTTGAAGCGATACCTTCACCAGTGGATACGGCTGATTCCTTTGTCGTTGAGTTTGCACTACGAGACACGCTGAATATTTCCGAAACTACGCGTGTTATATCTCTACAAGGCCGAACAAGCTCAGATTCCGCAGACTTTACAAATTTTTGTTCCACGGACGGTTCCTCCTGCAACTGTTCATTTTTTAATGAGGACACGCCTACGGCTGAAGCCGCCACCTCCGACGTTGCACTCAATTCGGAGCTAAACGTAATCACATGCACTATTCCGCCCACTATTTCTGATGAGGATTTAGATAAAATTGAATTCATTCGAATCACGAGCTCTTCAGGAGCATTTCAGTCTGGACTGGTTCGAGTGAAGACACGGCTTACACTTGAAGAAACTATCCGTGGACTAGATGTAGAGTCCATTCGAAAAATTTTCCGCTATGAGTGCATGAGAACATTTTTAGAGGGCTCTGGAGTATCATCGACACAAATTGCTTGTTTAGAAGGAATGGAACTAGCTTTTTTACGAGCCGACTATTCATTTTATCTGTTCCAACAGGTCGACCTGGCTGCCGACAACTTCAGTGAAAAGGGTATAGATGTCTCCTATGGAGACACCGGTAACGGTGGAACTTGCGGTCAGGTGATTAATCAAATCACTTGTGGTGCAAATAATACTCTTCGCTATGGCTTGGCTGGCACGGCTAGTGACACTTTCCGAATTGCAATTACGCTAACTTCTGGCCCCGAACCAAATGGCACGCAGTCCTTTGTCGGTTTTGCTGCCCAAACAGATTCTAACTTAAACTGCCCACCAGGATTGATTCCAATTCGTCCATTCCAGGCGGTGCCTGGCACACATACACGAGCACCAAGTAATTTCGTTAACACGGACGGATCTTTGAATAATACTCTACTAGAGCCATCCACTGAGATGATTGCAAATTTTCAGCTCTTGAGACAAGGGGCCGGTGGAGCCTGCAACGAGACAGGAATATGCCCACCGCCTGCTGGAGGATTTTCTACAGAACAAAACATTGCTTTTGACACCCTGACCCCGGTGTTATGTGCAATTCCACAAAACTTGCTAAATGATATATAATGAAAAAAACTAGAACAGCTTTTCGACCGTATCTACATCTACTGCAGCAATGCTTGCTCATTGGTATGACTATCACTTTTTCCCCAGGCATTGCCTGTGACACCAATGTTAAAGAACTAGGGCCAAGTGGCGGGTCTTTAGCAGGCCCTATTTTCGAGCCCAGTGGCGTAGAGAACTTTACTCTGAGTTATTCTTTCCGCAACGACGAGACCGATCGTGAATTAGCCAGCCAAGGAATCGCTGGCTCCTTGGGCTCCTTTCAAGGAACATGTGGACTAAGTGGCGCAAACTGTGTCTGCGATTTTTATACGGACTCCTCCGAAGATGGCGAAAACGGTAGCGAAAATACTAAAGTAAGTAGTGACGACGGGGCTACCACCTATAATTCAGCTGGAAACATTATCTATTGTTCCATTCCCACTTCCGAAAGCAATCCAGAAAATTTCACTCACATGCGTATCCGTGACCGTTCCAATACTCGAGTCACCGATATTGTAGCAATCACTAATCAAACGCAAGAAGAAGCCCTTGGCGATGCGGGTGCCCCTCTGACTATTCAGGACGTATTAGGTGATTTACAAGCAACAAGAGTGCGTAAAATTTTTGAGTATCGTTGCTTTTTTAATTATTTGGAAAAAATGGGAACGACAGAAGCAATATTTGCCTGCAACGATGGCTCGTTAAATATTTTGCAGATTCCATATCACTTTTATCTTTTTTCCGACAACATCCAGAATAATTTTGGCGCACGTATCCCGGATGCACTTCATTCCGATGGCTCCGGAACGCTCTGTGGAGCGGTGATTAAATCCATTGATTGCACGACCAGTGCCGATGGTTCTACTGACCCTAACCAGCTCACGCTGTCCTTTGGATTATTCGCAGAGAATGATGGAGTGTTTACAAAACCGGTATTTCTTACAAATGCGCCATCGCGAATGAGAGGAACGAACACAGTATTTGGTTTTGCTGCCGAAATTGACCCTAACGGAAGATGTCCGCCTCTTTTTGTGCAACGAGAGTCCTTTTCACAACAACCGGCAGACAATGGTGATACAACGACATTCGTAAATACCTCCGTCGACGCAGATTTAGTGGACACGAGAATTTTAGAGCTTGATACAGTTTTCGATTTGGTAGTCACACGATATACAGGCGGCACGTGTGCTGCGCTAGAACCACCAGAACCAAACAGGCCCAATGTCTGTACTTCACCCAATATTGATTTGGACAACGGGGTATCTGGAACGCAATTCGGATCGGATCGGACCTATACGACAAATGACGATGCTGTTTGTGTTATCAAACCGAATGCACTCGCTCATCTATAAGGTATGGTACTATTTCTTGGTTTCAGCAGCACGCTTCTCTTGATACTTCTTAACCATCTCATCCTGGATATTTTTCGGCACAGCAGCGTACTTTGCAAACTCCATCGAGAACTCACCCTTACCTTGAGTGGCAGAACGAAGGTCGGTTGAGTAACCAAACATTTCCGAAAGCGGGACGATCGCTTCTACTGTCACGTACCCTTGGTTCGTAGCAGAGTTTTGGATCATACCGCGACGTTGGTTCACTTGGCCCATAACAGAACCTTGGAATTCCTCCGGCGCGTTCACCTCGAGTTTCATCATCGGCTCAAGCACAACTGGTCCTAGCTTCTGATAGGTTTCACGGAAAGCTGCTTGCCCGGCAATTTTAAACGCCATTTCCGAAGAATCCACGTCGTGGGTCTGACCGTCATTTAGGCAAGCCTTGATACCTACAACTGGCGCTCCAATTAAACCACCCTTAAACATTTGGTCCTGCATACCTTTGTCGACAGCCGGGATATATTCTTTTGGAATCACACCACCAACAATCTTGGATTCAAATTCGTAATTTTTGTAATCTTCGCCTTCCACCTGTTCGATTGGCTCGATGAAACCAGCCACACGTGCGAATTGGCCGGAACCACCGGACTGCTTCTTGTGTGTGTAGTTGTAGTCGGCACGCTGAGTAATCGCTTCCCGGAAAGCAACGAGTGGCTTACCGGCCTGCACATCACAGGAGTACTCTCGTTTCATTCGCTCAATGTAAACTTCCAAGTGAAGCTCACCCATACCAGACATAATCGTCTCACCGGATTCTTCGTCTCGGTGTACTCGAAGCGTAGGGTCTTCTTTTGTGAATCGGTTAAGTGCTTTTGAGAAGTGCGCCTGCCCCGACTTATCCTTCGGCGAAACTGCCAACGAGATCACTGGGTTTGGTACGAACATAGAAGTCATAGTATATTCAAGTTTACCGTCAGTGAACGTATCACCGGAAGCGCAATCCACACCAAACATAGCGACGATATCACCGGCATAGGCCGACTCAATATCCACCATCTCATCTGAGTGCATTTGCACTACCCGTGGAATTTTAATTTTTTTCATTTTATTGGCGACGTTAAAGATTGTGTCACCCTTGGACATCTTGCCTTGGTAGACTCGCATATAAGTCAGCTGACCATAGCGTCCTTCTTCCAGTTTAAAGGCGAGGACAACAAGCGGCTTATCTTCATCAGACTCAACGATAACCTCTGCTTCGCTGTTCTGTTGGTCAAGAGCCTTATTTTCTACTTGAGTTGGATCGGGAAGGTAACGAATTACACCATTCAGAAGAGGTTGCACACCTTTGTTCTTGAAAGCAGAACCCATGAATACCGGTACAAACTTTAGCGCAACGACCGCACGACGGATGCCTGCATGCAATTCCTCGTTCGTAATTTCTTCTTCCATTAAGAATTTTTCACCGATTTCGTCATCCGCGTCCGCCAGTGTCTCAATCAATAGCTGGCGCTTCTCTTCGTAGAGATCCTTCATCTCCGCTGGGACTTCACCCTTTTCGATCTTTTCACCGTCGTCGCCAAGGAAGCTGTATGAGCAACCTTCGATAATATCCACAACACCTGCGTGCTGGTCTTCTAGACCAATCGGTAATTGCACAACGGCGGCATTTAAATAAAGTTTTTCGCGCAGCTGCTCCGTTACGCGGAACGGGTCCGCACCGGCACGGTCGAGCTTATTAATGAAAGCAATACGTGGAACGTTATAGCGCTTCATCTGACGGTCTACGGTAATCGACTGAGATTGCACACCGGAAGTACCACAAAGAACAAGGATTGCACCGTCCAGAACACGGAGTGAGCGCTCTACTTCTACAGTGAAGTCAACATGCCCTGGGGTATCAATGATGTTAACGTTGTTTCCATCCCACTCACAATAAGTGGCCGCAGACTGAATCGTAATCCCCTTTTCCCGCTCAAGGTCCATAGAATCCATTTTTGCGCCAACGCCATCCTTACCGCGTACTTCGTGAATGGCATGAATACGGCCGGTGTAGAAAAGAATACGTTCCGTGAGTGTGGTCTTACCGGAATCGATATGGGCGGAAATACCAATATTACGAATTTTGGACAGTTCTCTGGCCATGGGGTCCTCTCAATTAACATGAATGGTCTAAGTGGTTGATATCGAGTTGCTTAGTACTAAAGCTTCTCCAAAAAAACAAGCTATATCCGTGAACATACGTTGTGTTGCTAATCTATCCAGGAAGCCCCCTACTCTCCCGGCATCCGACACTTCATCGAAAGTGCGTGTACCCTCTCCTCCATCAAATCACTGACCTCCGCAAAAACCATGCGCTGCCTTTCCAAGAGCGATTTATCTCGAAAAACTTCGGCCGTAATTTCTAGAAAATAATGCCCTCCATTCACCGCATTTCCTCGATGCCCAACATGGCTGCTAGAATCGTTTTTGATCTCAAGCGCAGTGGGAGAAAACTTCTCCCTTAAGCGGCGTTCGATTTCTACGCCAGTTTCCTTATGTTGGCTAAGCAAGACATTTCGGTCCATAACTTAGTTTGCTCCCGGTATAGTCTGTACTACAGGCGAGCATAGCAGCCTATTGCCTGATAGAAAAGCTTTATTGATTGGTATTAATTGGCATTGGCTCCGTTTGCGGCAATGCCTTGTATGTGGTAGAGACCGCAGTGGAGGAGAATAGATGATTGACGTACAAATTCCAGAAACGGCTGACACGGGACTCGAAGGCGTTGTTGCCTTTACTAGTGAAATTTCAGCAATTGTCGATGCCACGCTTACCTATTGTGGCTATACAATTGAAGATTTAGCAGAAAACTCAAATTTTGAAGAGACTGCCCACCTTCTCTGGAACCATCGCTTACCAAATAGTGTAGAGATGGAGGCGTGGCAAGCAAGCCTACGCAGGAACTATGAGCTGCCCAGTGGCCTAGTTCCGATGATGAAGCAATTCCCAAAAACCACAGCCCCAATGGAGGTACTGCGCTCCTCCGTTTCCCTCCTTTCTCTATGGGACCCGGACCAGGGTAATGACTCAATGGAATCACTGGAGCGACAAGCGATTCGCTTAATGGCTCGCCTGCCGGCCATCGTAGCTGCCTGGCACCGTATTCGCAATGACTGGGATGTCATTCCTCCGGACCCAAACAAAACGATCGCAGAAAATTTTTTTTATATGATGAATGGTAAAGATGCGAGGCCTCATTGGGTGAAATATTTTGATTGCGCCTTAGTTCTGCATGCCGACCACACGATGAACGCCTCTACATTCTCGGCTCGTGTAACGACTGCAACGCTTTCAGATGTTTATTCTGCCATCACTACAGCCATTGGTACTTTAAAAGGACCTCTTCACGGCGGTGCCAACGAACAAGTAATGCGCACGCTTGAGCGCGTTGGTTCTCTAGATAAAGTGGAGTCTTGGCTCGACGACATCTTAGAGCGTAAAGAAAAGATTATGGGCTTTGGCCACCGCGTTTATAAAAACGGTGACCCAAGAGCAAAGATCCTTAAGGACATGAGTAAAGAGCTTTGTACGGAAGTTAGGAAGCCACATCTATTTGAGATGTCAGTAAAGATTGACAACCTTCTTAAAGAGAAAAAGGGCTTGTTACCCAACGTCGACTTTTACTCAGCTAGCCTCTATCACAGCCTTGGGATTGCAACGGACCTCTTCACGCCAATCTTTGCGGTCAGCCGTGTCTCTGGTTGGTTGGCTCATGTGATGGAGCAACGGCGTAACAATAGGCTTATCCGTCCACGTTCGATCTATGTCGGCGAAGCCGGAAGAAAGTGGCTCCCAGTCTCGGAACGTTAGTTTTGCTGAAATAATAAATTGCGCACTGCAGCTGTCCTGCATAAAGTGGGTGGGTGACCGTATGTATGCCACTAGGGAGCCGCCGTGCGGTGCCCTGGCGAATCATATTCTTTTAGCTTACGCCAAAGTGTATTATAGCCAACACCTAAGAGTTTCGCTGTTTCCCGCTTGTTACCCCGTGTATGGTGTAAAGTCGCTAGGATAATCCTCCGCTTGGCTTCAGCTAAGGTTTGCCCGACGAAAAAATTTCCCACACCATTCTTGCCTGGGTCCGGAGCACGGAATGTATTTGGCAAATGCTTTACGTCGAGCTCGATCTCATCTTCCTTACGCGTTTCTAGCATCGCTTGGATGACAGACTTCAACTCCGTAAATCCACCGGGCCAATCGTAATGCAAGAATTCGTTCAATACCGCCGGAGAGAACTTTATTTGCTCACCAAGGTTTTGTGTCGCTAACCTCTGCAAATAGGACTTTGAATACGGAATCAAATCTTCCATGCGCATTCTTAGTGGCGGGACCAAAACCTCAAAGCCTTGCAGTAGCTTAACTAATCCCGGCAAAATTCGATCCTCTTTCGACATTTGCACGAGGCTTTTCGAACCACTCGTCAACATACGAAAATCGACTTCTCGGTGAGCAATCACTTCTAATAGCCGTACTTGTAATTTACGAGGAATAGCCTCCAATGAAGAGATATAGAGAGTTCCTTTATGGGCGGACAAAAGCGCATTTTCAAAAAGACGGGAATCCAAACTCTTTGCTTCCAAAAACACCAATTCGGTGTTTTCTCGCGAGCTATGCAAATGCACAAAGCGTGCAAAAAACTGAGGCGAGTCCTGCCGGTCGGCCTGCATATATACAGGAGATTCTGCTAAAGCTATATCGCGTAAGCGATCTAAGCAGAGGCGCATAGCAAGCGAGCGCGTCTCATAGCTCGAGCGATGAAAGCGATAATAGTCGAGTAATGGCTCTTCGTGAGGATTCCCCCACGCCTTTTCCTCTTTTCCTAATAACTCGAAAGTAAGAGACTCAATGGAAGGGGCTCGCTCTACGCGAAATAGGAGGTCTACTCCGAGATAAGCACCAGAGAACCCTGAACACCAGCCTGAAAAATACCAAGGCCAGAGTAGCCGGACTTGTTCCAACTCCTGCACTCCAACACAAATGCGAATATTGACCTCTTTTTCGTCAGCAGAAAAACCGTATTTCTGGGACTCCTTTTCACCAAATTTTTCCTCGGTAAAATCTAAAACCTCAATATAAAGTCCGTGATGCAGGAAAAATGCAAAGACCATTGCCTCCCATCCCGATTTCGTGTCCACGGGAATAACTTTCGGAACCTGCTCCATCCCACGGCGATACCCGAGTCGCATCATGGCGCGCTTAGCATCAGCCATACCTTTCGAACGAATCCACTCCGCTGCGAACTGCTCAATAAGAGTATGCTCCTCCACAAGTTCTAGATTACTTTGGTCGGGGTCCATGATAGACGAGGCTAATCACTTATAAACAAAAGTGCAAGGCACAAAGCCACTCACGACAAAACCTGCTACTGTTGAAATGTAAACATTGAAACACCGAGTCTTGCGCAATGACATAAATCTTCGTTGAATAGAGTGGATGTTGGAAGCAATATTTCATGACTTAAATAAATGCCATTTTGATGGAGTCCTTCCTCTTCCCCGCTTATCTTGGAACACGCGATTGTCGACAACGGCTGGTCGTTTCTCACCTCGCGGCTGGCCTAAGCTCCGAGCTGCTCGTTCCGAGGCATTGATTGAAGTTGCTGGTTATTTACGAGACCTTTCTGACGGAGACATGCATATCCGCGACACAATTCTGCATGAGATGATTCATTATTGGCTCTGGATTCGTAGACGTTCCTATGGACATACGAGTGAGTTCTACGCCAAAATGCATGCCACTGGTGCAAAACGCTGGAATCCGGTCCCTAGACAACGACCACCGCGTTATATTTATGCTTGCCGTAGTTGCGACACAGAAGTTCCAGCACGCCGTCGGCAGTCAGCCGATATCGCCTGCTACCGCTGCTGCAAACGCTATAACTCTGGGCATTTTCATCCCAAGTTCCGCCTTTATTTGAAGGCGGATTTGCGAGAAATAGCGGCGGCAACTACGGCCCCAAAAGGCGCCTCTCTCGACAAAAAAGAGCGTATCCTACCTTTTAACGAAGTCGTCCAACGCCTACAAAGCTTGCGGGAAATTGTGCAATCAAAAAAACCCCGTTTCTAGATAAAGTACAGCTTTCAAAATAGTGCTACTTTTAGAATAGTACCTTTTTTAGACTAAACAGATCCCTTTGGCTTAGCACTATCTACGCGACGCTTGTGAATTTGACGGCGAAGCTGTTGCAAGCGGGTAGAAAACTTCTCCGGATGCTTAGCCTTCATCAAAGCCAACGTGAAATTGCCATACTTATCGATCGTGCGAATAGCGCGAGTTGAAAGATTCAAACGAACTGTACGGCCGAGGCCAAGTTCCGGGACTTCATAAGCCTTTTGCTTAAGATTGAGCTCCCAACGCGTGCGGTTCTTATTATTCGCATGCGAAACTGTGTTACCGTAATTCGGTCTCTTACCTGTGAATTCACAAATCCGTGACATCTTTGCCTCCGAGCCAATGGGATATCATAAAATGGGCCAAAAAAAACCAGAAAAACTTGCCTTTTCCCTAGCCTCGAATTGGATCCGAATTGGGCCGCCTAATTGACCGTTGTAGCAGAGTTGCAGCCGTTTGGGATATTCCAAGTCGTAACGGGCCAAAACACAAGGTTCAGCGCTGACTGAGTCAGTTTCACCCCAGAGTGGACGTCTCCCTCGATGAATGGAACCTTGTCGAATACGTCAAGCAAAGTAACACTTCGCAATAATGTCTAAAAATTTTACAGCGGTCTAGGCTTTAGACAGCTATTAGACAAAGCATATCTCAAATTCTTCAATAATATAAAATATATAAAATTTATTTATTATGGCACCAGCCTTGCAGCTTCCATTTGCGAAACCATGCGTGAATGAAGAGGGGATTCAGCCACCTAATGTGTGCAACTGACAAAAGGAAATCTCTGCCCTTAATTTTAGCTATCTTAGCTATATTTGTATTTCTAACTGGAATGAACACTTCCTTTGCGGAGGAAAGGCAAGTATTTCAGCAACCACAAATCTGTGTCGATCACTTCTCTCAGCAATATACCGTTGGCGGACAGACTTTCCATATTGAATTGAAATGCACGAAGGGCAAACGGCCCAATAATGACCATTTGATTATCACCACTTCGTTAACGGTGGCTCAGATTGAACATGTTATAAAGCTCGGCGACACCAAAACCGCTACAAACATTTTGCGTAACATTGAGCGAGCACAAAGTTTGAAGAATGGTGCTATAGAACACAACTCTTTGCTATTTGAGTCATCCGAGGCTGAAATTAAATACCTTGCTATTTGGACCTACCAGAAAATAAAAAATTTGAATCGTGATATGATTGCAGCGACAGTTGCTCATACCACGGTGGCACGGGAAGTTACTGGCTCCACCGACAGTTTAGCTCCACCTAGCGCCACAGGCGTTGTGAAAGAGTTCTCGAGTAAGACACATAGCGAGCCACAGCTGTTTCCTGATTCGACCGAAGAGGCAGGGCCTAGCCGCAGACCAGCAATCATCAGAGCTCCAATAACTGTCATGGAAGGCTCTTAACGAAGGGAATTACGAATATAGCGCGGATAACTCGGCCCCTCATAAATAAATTGTGTATAGACCTCGAGCAGGTCGGCTCCAAGAGAGAGTCGCTCCTCCGCATCAAATTCATCTTGCAAACCCCCGACAGAAATTAGCATTGGTTGCGACCCCATCCAAGTCCGCAACTCCTTAATATGTATCTTACTGAGTTCTTGTAGCGGCCGCCCCGACAATCCCCCCGTTTCATGAATCGCTGAATCCCGCAGATGCACTCCAGGCAACTCTCTCTGAGTCGTCGTGTTTGTCGCTACCACTCCGTTAAAACCTTCAGCTAACGCCGCCTCAACCGCAAATTTTCTGCCTTCTTGGTCCATGTCCGGAGAAATTTTTAGGAGTAAGGGTTTTGGGTTGCCCGTCGAATGAACAGCACAATCATTTCTTGCTTCACGAATGGTTTGTAATAAAGGACCGAGGTATTCTTCGCTCTGTAATTCGCGTAGGCCTGGGGTATTCGGAGAACTCAAGTTAACAACAAAGAAATCCCCAACTGCATAGAGCATGCGAAGCGCCTGTTCGTAATCAAAGCGTGCGGCCTCAATCGGAGTCGACTTATTCTTTCCTATGTTTATGCCAATGGGACAAAGCTGACGTCGCCGTCCCGAAAGAGCCACTAAGCGCTGGTAAACTCTTTCAGCTCCTTGCCCATTAAAACCCAAGCGATTTATAAGCGCTCCGGAATGCGGTAGACGGAATAACCTTGGCCTAGGATTTCCAGATTGCGGAACTGGTGTAACTGTTCCTATTTCAACAAAACCAAACCCAAGTTTCGTCATAGCTGGGATATACTCACCGTTCTTATCAAATCCCGCAGCTAGACCTAGGGGCGAACAAAGACGACGCCCGCAGAACTCCCAGTGACGACTGCCTCCGGCTCGAGAAGAGGCGTTGGAGTTCTCACTAGAAATAGAGCCGTTGTTAGAAGAAGTGAGAGCCATCGCTTCCGGCAGGTAGCCGATGAAACGTAAGCCTACTCCCCCTACCCAGTGCGCAAATTCCGGGGGGAGGCAAAAGAGCATGCCTCGAATTATTCGCCAAATCATATACTTAGGCTTTATAACATAGCTTTTTCTCAACCCAGACTTGCCAAATTGAAAAAAAGTCCCAGCTTTACCCGTGCTAAAGGGGAGCTGAGTCCCCTTATTTTCCATTACTTTTGCTCGGATTTATGAGAGAAGCAAGGCCAATGACAGATCACCAAATGAGTGAAAATAAGCGCAAAGAAAATAGGCTGACCAAGATCCTACCCATCATTGCCGTTGAGAGTTCACCAGTTCTCCCAGGGCTCATGGCCTCGTTGCATGTTCCAGCAGGCAAATCCACGGCCGCCATCGAACATGCAATGAAACAAAATCGCACAATTGGTCTGCTTTTACCCAAACGAGACCTTCACACTCCTCCTGCCAACAGCAATCTACTCACACCAAATGAAAACGTAGCAAGCCAAGACTCCACGGAGGAGGCAGACAATGCGGCAAACCAGGATGGCATCATTGAAGAAAATTTGGAAAATAATTTGGAAGCCGATATCGAAGTCGACTTGGAAGCAGCCATAGAACTCGAGGAAGCCTTAAATCAAGGGCCACAGAAACGCAGCCGCCCTCTGCACAAGGAACCAAATCCAAATAATCAATCCCTTTCGAGCGTACTAGCCGAAGCCGTTGCCGAGGCGAGTGCCTCTGCACTTGGAAAAGTTGTCAACTACCGCATGGAAGACCTTTATGACCGCGGTGTGGTTGTACGAATTTTGAAAAAAATTATTTTGCCAGATGAAAGCATGAATTTACTCATGCAAGGCCTAGCGCGATTTGAAGTACTCGAGCCAGTTCAGAAATCTCCTTATTTATGTGCTTCGGTTCGCTACTTTCATCCCGCGGAAAAAGTATCCCAGGAAATTGAAGCTCTCAAGCGTACCGTGATTCAGGACGTAAAGAGACTTTCTGAATCGAATCCGTATTTTACGGAAGAAATGAAAATCGCGATGATCAATGCCCCAACACCGGGGGCACTTGCGGATATGGTCGCGTTTGCTTTGGCTCTCAGGGGCGAAGACGCTCAAGGCTATATTGAAACCATTGATGTTCGCGAACGTTTCCTACAACTACTAGTCTTTTTACGTAAAGAAAAAGACATGGCCGACATACAATCAAAGCTCAGCGAAGAAGTGAATACGCGAGTGGAAAAATTTCAGCGTGAATTTTTCCTAAGGGAACAACTTAAAACTATTCGCCGAGAACTCGGTATGGAAGAAGATGAAAAAACGCGCGACGCGAACTCCCTGCTAACTCGAATTACGGAAGCAAAGCTGCCGAACCATGCACAAGAAGTTGCTGACGAAGAAATGCGTCGCCTAAAGATGATTCCAGAACACAGCCCAGAATACCACGTGGCTCGTTCCTATCTGGAGTGGATTGCGGATCTTCCTTGGTCAAAGTTAACTCCAGACAATTTAGACCTAAAGCATGCCCGTAAAATGCTGGAGAAAAGCCACTTCGGTCTTGATGATGTGAAAGACCGTATCCTTGAGTTCCTTGCTGTACGAAATTTAAAGCCAGACACAGCAGGCACCATTCTTTGTTTTGTTGGACCTCCAGGCGTCGGTAAAACAAGTTTAGGTAAAGCAATCGCTGAAGCTCTTGGCCGCAAATTTTTTCGCTCCTCTCTAGGTGGTATGCGTGATGAAGCAGAGATTAAAGGACACCGACGTACCTACGTGGGCGCAATGCCAGGAAAAATTTTGCAAGGTCTAAAACGTGCAGAGGCAAGTAACGCCCTCATTATGCTCGATGAAATTGACAAAGTTGGATCCTCCTATCAAGGTGACCCAGCCTCAGCCCTATTAGAAGTCTTAGATCCAGAACAAAACAATGCATTCTTGGATAATTATTTAGACATCCCGTTCGATCTTTCTGGAGTAATGTTTATCGCCACGGCCAATACTTTGAGCACGATTCCTCCAGCACTACTGGATCGCATGGAAGTTATCGAAATTTCTGGTTACACCCAGGAAGAAAAGGAAAAAATTGCACGCCAACATGTAATTCCACGATCTTTAGAAAAGCATGGCTTGCAAAAGAATGCGGTAAAGCTGCCAGTAAAAAGCTTACGTAAATTATTGAGTGATTATGCCCGCGAGCCTGGCGTACGTACCTTACACCAGCACGTGGATAAAATTTCTCGCCGGGTGGCACGCCTAAAAGTCGAAAAATCACGCAAGGCCGCTAAGCCCATCACGATCGAAGAAAAGGATATGGCAAAATGGTTAGGGCCGAAGCGATTTTATAACGAGATGGCCGAGCGCGCAGAACAGCCGGGCGTAATGACTGGCTTGGCTTGGACTCAACTGGGTGGAGAGATTCTATTTATTGAAGCCATTGCACTTCCTGGATCTGGTGATTTGAAGCTTACCGGGCAAATGGGCGAAGTAATGGAAGAGTCCGCCCGCATCGCACTTTCTCATGTGAAGAAATACGTCACATTAAACTTAAAGCTTAAATTGGCTGTATCCGATCCAGCCATCCCCAACCCGAGTGGTGCGAACTCTGCAAAAAAGATCGATGCCACTGAGTGGTTCCGTACGCATGATATTCATTTACACATCCCTTCTGGCGCAGTACCAAAAGACGGCCCTTCTGCTGGGGTTACAATGGCTTCTGCTTTACTTTCTTTAATCACTGGTAAACTTGCCAAGCAAAAACTTGCAATGACAGGCGAGCTTTCTTTAGTGGGCAAGGTACTGCCAATTGGTGGTGTGCGAGATAAGTTGTTGGCAGCTAAACGCGCCGGAATCAAGCGGGTCTTACTGCCAAAATTAAATGAAAAAGATTTGGCAGAAATTCCAAAGCAACAGTTGCGTGGACTCGATTTGCACTTTGTTTCGCGTGTGGAAGAAGTCTTCTTCGAAGCCATTCGAGACCTTAGCCTGTAACCCTAGCTTGCAATAATTACACGTCGTATCAGTTAGAGACAAAGCACAACAAAGGGCAACCGAGGGTTCAGACACCGATAGTTTCGATTTGGCAACAATATCCGTGTACAGCACTCAATAATCAATACAAGGCAACAATTGTATGTTGCAATATACAACGAGCCTAGTTACTACATGCCTATCGCGATCAATCGCCATACGGGGCTCAGATCAAGTTGGTATTTGGGGGTCGTGACATGAGACAAACGATTGCTCCTATTGGGGAATATCAAGGGAGTGGGGTAGTCGTTTGGGTCAGTCTAAGCTTGGGTTTGGAGCTAGTCTAGGGGTAGAACAGTAGCTCCAAACCCTTCATTTTTTCTACTTACTTGGCACCAACACCCTTCCCACCCCCAGGTTTTGCTTTGGTACCACCAGCAGATCCACCCACTTCTGACTTAAATTTATTATATAAACTCAAACCACCGACGATATATTGGTTGCAGGCTTCCAAATTCCGCATGGCAACTCCAACATAGGTGAAATCGTGGTCCAGCGGCCCAAGGTAAAGCTTTCGAATCATTAAATCCGCATCACTTCGCGTAGCTCCATTTGCGACTGCTCTAGCTCGAAGACGCTGCCGAGTTCGTTTTCGTTCCCGCATCACAAACTCATGCGGTTTGAGTTTGTTTTGCCACACATATTCTACATCCTTTTGCGTAGCAAAACACGTTCTCTCATTTATATCGTGTCCATTTGCCCAAGAGTTATCTACAAAATTAACGGCCCGACACTCACCTTTCTCTTGAAGAAAGTTCATCGATCGCACATAGAGCCCCTGCGAGGAACTACACAAATATGGGTGTGGATACCCAATCGGTATTCCAGCAATTCGCTCCAGACCGGACCTTTGTGCCTGTTGGACACGCAAGAGCTTCTCTTTACAAGCGCGGAAAAGCCGAGGCATAGCTTTTGGGCTTTTTGAAAAAATGACCGTTGCATTCCTTAAGTCGCGATTGCGATCTCTGCGCACTTGGGCCAAAACACCGCCAATCATATAACATTCACGAGATTGGTTTTTCCAGGATTTGAGTTCTACCGTTGCAGGCACGGGATAATCAAAAAGACCCGACCTTCGGAAAAGCTGCTGAATCGACTGCTCACAAGCTCCATCTTCGCACTTAGATGGAGAAAAGCCCATCTGAATGGCTTCCTTAATATAATCCCTGTAATGCTTTTCATATTTTTCCGGAGTCATGCGATCCGCACCCGGTCCGAGGTAAGGAATTAAACCTTTATAAATCGCTTCTTGGGCGGAACCCTTAGGAACTCGAGGCGCCTTGGACTTATTCCGTGCTTCAACCAGGTTGGACGACAGAAGGATCAGAAAAGCAACTAATCCCAAATAGGAAAACCCTGTATGCGCTCGCCGGCGGAACCCCATTTTCATAGAAAAATTGTATCAGATTATTGGGAATGCAGTTATTGTGTGAGGTTTTCCGACTCCGATATGGTCGTTTCGCCGTTAATCTCCTTCTTACTGGGATAAAAACGAACTTTACCAGCAGCAATTTCTCGGAGCGCAGTCACCACGGAACCGTTTGGGGAGTCGACCATCTGGTCTGCACCACGGAAAAGTTGACGCGATCGACGTGTGCACAGATGCACGAGTTCATAGCGATTTTTTACGTATTCGAGGCAATCTTCTACCGTTACGCGAGCCATGAATTCTCCCTGTTCTTTGTGGCTTAAGCCTAGAGTCCTCAGTAGTTACCAATTTTGAGTTTGGACGTCAAGCGCAGGGCGAAAAAATCTACGACGAAAGTAACTTGAATTAAGCTGATTCAAAGGACTCAGCCCCATTCCCGCCACTCTTTTTCGCTTCCTTCTTCTTCACAGGAGTCGGATCTGAGTAGGTGAGCTCTGGCTTGGTCTTATTGTTCACAACGTCTGCTGTAATGAGACAAGTCTCCAAGTTAGAAATCGACGGAATATCGTACATGATTTCAAGCATTGTCTGCTCAAGCACCGCACGCAAACCACGAGCACCAGTTTTACGCTTTAGGGCTTCTTTGGCAATCGCTTCTACTGCTTCGTCTGTGAATTCAAGCTCCACATTGTCGTAACGGAAAAGCGCTTTGAACTGCTTCACGAGTGCGTTCTTTGGCTTCATTAAAATCTCAATTAGGGCGTCCTGGTCAAGCTCGTTGAGTGTTGCCAACACTGGTAGACGACCAACAAATTCTGGAATCAGGCCAAAGCTGAGTAGATCTTCTGGCTCCGCACCCGCGATAATTTCATCAATTGATTTTACGTCCCGCTTCTCAACAGAAGCGCCGAAACCTACGGAGCTCTTGCCTGTACGTGCCTCAATAACCTTGTCTAGGCCAACGAAAGCACCACCACAAATAAAGAGGATATTGCCCGTGTCAACTTGTAGGAACTCTTGCTGTGGATGCTTACGTCCACCCTTTGGTGGAATATTCGCTACCGTACCCTCGATAATTTTCAATAGTGCTTGCTGTACACCTTCACCGGATACATCCCGCGTAATCGATGGATTCTCAGACTTACGAGAAATTTTATCTACCTCATCGATATAAACAATACCCTTCTGAGCATGATCCACATTGAAATCACAGTTTTGTAGGAGACTAAGAATAATATTCTCCACGTCCTCACCGACATAACCAGCTTCCGTCAAAGTTGTCGCATCAGCGATCGCAAATGGTACGCTCAGAAGCTTTGCAAGGGTCTGCGCAAGTAACGTCTTACCAGAACCAGTCGGCCCTACCAGAAGCACATTTGATTTCTGTAGTTCTACACCATCTTCCGTAATTGGAGCTTCCACACGCTTATAGTGGTTATACACCGCTACCGATAGAACCTTCTTCGCCTGCTCCTGACCGATAATATATTCATCGAGATGCTTTTTGATCTCATTTGGCTTCGGAGTCGCAGATGTGCCTATTTGCTTAGATGGTGCATCTTTAGCTACGTCTTCACGAATAATGTCGTTACAAAGCTCGATACACTCATCACAGATATAGACTGAAGGGCCTGCAATCAGCTTCCGCACTTCTCGCTGGCTCTTGCCACAGAACGAACAATAAAGCGTTCCGCTTGCGCCACCACCACTGCCATTATTTGTGCCGGACGTGCGTTTTGCCATTAGCTACCTCCATTACTTCCTTACACCACAAAACCCTTATTCGTGGCGACTTAAAACTTTATCAATCACGCCGTATTTAGCGGCCTCTTCCGCGCTCATATAGTTATCTCGGTCTGTATCTTTCTCAATTTGTTTCACGCCTTTGCCAGTTATATCAGAAAGAATGCCATTGAGGCGGTCCTTCAAATGCAGGATCTCTTTCGCCTGAATCTCAACGTCGGAAGCCTGTCCGCGAGCTCCGCCAAACGGCTGATGAAGCATAATGCGCGAGTTTGGCAACGCATGGCGCTTGCCCTTGCTCCCTGCTGCTAGAAGAAAAGCCCCCATGCTCGCAGCCATCCCAGTACAGTACGTCACGACGTCGCATTTCACAAACTGCATTACATCATAAATACCCATCCCTGCAGATATAGACCCCCCTGGGGAATTAATATAGAGATGAATGTCTTTCTCGGGATCGTTCCCCTCTAGGAAAAGCATCTGCGCAATCAGCAGGTTAGCTACCGCATCGTTGACTTCCGTGCCGAGGAAAATAATGCGATCGAGCATCAAGCGGCTGTAGATATCGTACTGACGCTCACCCCGAGGTGTCTGTTCGATCACAATCGGGTTTGGAATATACATTTTGGGATCAAAGTCTCGCATAAATCTAATCTACCGGAGCCCTCAATCGCTGCCCCCGCTCCTTTCTCATCCTATCGGATATCTTATCGGAATTATTCTCCTAATAATATAGCTCTGTGCGTTGACTCTTCGCAAAAAGCCCGGCAGGATGCAGAGTCCGTGTAAAACACTTAGATAGTGGGCAGTGATAACGATGGAAATTGGCAAAATTAAGATTCAAGGACTCTGTCGACTGGCTCCGATGGCAGGTATTTCCAATATCCCCTTCCGTATAATCTGTAAGGAGTTAGGGAGTTCACTTACTACTAGCGAAGAAATTTCTGCGCCAGGACTCATCCATAACCACCGCCGCACTTTTGAAATCGCCAACTATCTCCCAGAGGAGAAACCAATTGCCATGCAGCTGGTGGGAGCAAAGCCGCACGAACTCGCTAAAGCGGCTAAGATCCTCCAGGACAGAGGGGCTGACATCATCGATCTCAATATGGGCTGTCCGGTACAAAAAATTATTAAAACTGGCGCTGGTTCGGCTCTAATGCGTGAACCTGAGCGAGCGCTCGAAGTGTTTAGAGCTATTCGCAAAGTGATTGCTATCCCATTCACGATTAAAATTCGTGGCGGTTGGGACATTCATCAGGTAAACGCTCCGGAAATTGCTCGCCTAGCGGAGGCTGAGGGAATCGACTCCATCGCCATACACCCGCGCACCCGCTCACAGCAATACTCTGGATTTGCTCCTTGGGAGATTATCAAACTCGTTGTCAAAGCTGTGAATATCCCGGTGACCGGCAACGGCGACGTTAAATCCTATGCCGATGCCGCTCGCATGCAGGCGGAAACGGGCTGTACTTCCGTAATGATCGGCCGAGGGGCGCTAGGTAAGCCTTGGGTCTTTGACCGAGAATTCGAGCAGTTATCTGAAAAGGAGCAACATGAATATAAATTGCGGGTGATACGACGGCATTTTGCCCTAATCGAAGAGCATATGAACGAACGATTCTCGTTGGTACAAATGAAGAAACACGCTGCTTGGTATACCACTGGATTAAAGAACGCCGCAAAGGTGCGCAACACGGTCTTTCAACTACAGTCTGCCAACGAAGTTAAGGACTATATTTTCAGTTACTGGGCTAATTCGTCTGAACGAGAGATGGATTTTCCTCCGGCTATATCCGCCGAATCTTCCACACCCTCAGCAAGCATTTGAGCGTTTACGTCCTTCAAATACTCTTGCAGTGCTGCTCGTAAGGAGTCCATAGTACATTCCTCTGGACTAATGCCCTTCTTTTCCAGAAGGTCCTTCAGCTCATTGCCAATTAGATCTTCGGGCAATCCCGTAAGACCCGTAACTTTGCTAAAAAGGTCATTTCCCAAAAGTCTCTCCCCCCCATCCTAGGTAAGCTGGAGCCTGTTAACAAGCTAGATCATATCGAGCATGTGTATCTATGCAAGGAAAATGATAGAATTACCTATAAATGAATCTTAAATGGCCAAAATGGATAGAGCACCATGGAGCACTTTTGTCGTTCTCCGTTAGTTTGGCCGCAGCTATTTTCTTGAGTCTCTACGGGACGGGGTACGCTGACCCCGACAGATATTTCCACTTAGAAGTTCTACGACAAATGGTTGAGCAGGGTAGCCTCTATCACTACACACTCCCCCAGTTTCCTTGGCTGGGTTGGGACAAGAACTTCATTGATAAAGAGTATCTCTACCACATCTACCTACTACCCTTTTACTATTTCGGCGAGGAAACGGGGGTCATAATTGGAGGGTTCTTCCTCCTTTCCACCACCTTCTATTTTATACAGTTATTGAGCGCTCGTTTTCTTACAAACCGCTATTTTATACTTTTTTCACCGTTCCTTTCCCTAATACTCTATTACTGGTTTATACGTCTCACGTATGTGCGAGCCTTTAATCTAGCCTCCCTCCTGGCGTTACTTATGTTCTATTTCGCCACGAAAAGTCGCTGGCGCTGGGTAGGTGGAATGGCGGCTTTATACTCCCTCTCCTATCACGGCTTACAAACTCCAATCGCCATCGCTCTCGTATTTGACTTTGCCTCCCATCGTTTTAAATTCAAGGGCTGGCAATTTAGCTTAAGTGTCGTGGTTGGCTTAGCCGTAGGTGCTCTCTTGCACCCCAGCTTCCCAGGAAATTTTTTCGTCGGCTGGAACCATTTAGCCATCGCCTTACAATCGGGAGTTTTGCAAGGATTATACGGACTTCATTTTGGAGGCGAAGTGCTGCCACGCTCTTGGCAGGCCTATCTGTTTGCAGTTTATCCTGCTCTGTTTGCCACCGCTTTTCATGCCTTCATAGCGTATTTTCTGTGGAAGAAACAGAAACTGGAGCAAGCTTTTCCCAGTGTTCTTTTGCTAAGCGCAGTCTTCCTCGTACTCACAAAAACAAATTTTCGCGCTATTGAATATGGCTACTTCTTTTGGACACTTTCGCTTGGAATTGTCTTGCAGACTCTAATTTTGCGGCTGCCCGATAAGCGAGCTATGGCTGCTCTTTCAATAGCATGCCTGCTTATCTTATCTTGCATCGTACAAGCCGGACGCTCGATACACGCCGAAATTTCAGCTAGAATAGACTCCTATATCAGCATCGCAGAATCTAAGTTAGCAGCCGCTGAGACCATCCCAAAACAAGGGGGCACAAAAGTCTTTCATTGCTCCTGGGACTCGGCCCCCTATTTGATGTATGGCAGAAGTGACCTACAGCTCATCGGTGTCTTAGACCCAACTTTTTTATTTTTAAGCAGTCCCAAAACTCACTTCACACAAACGCTCCTCTTAAAAGGTAAGGACATAAATTATCGCAAAACACTCCGGGAAACATTTCAATCCGACTATATCTTCTGCAGGATCCCTAGTGATTTTCGTTACCATCTTCTGCTAGACCCCCATTTTGAGCAAATCTATCCCAAGGCCGGGGAGAAAGCTGGTTACAACACCCGAGTATTTCGTCTAGTTCCAAAAGAACGCCCAGAAATTATTTCGCAAATTGAGAGTAGGAAGCCCATGCTCGTACACAAAACCGAAATTGAGAATAAGCCTCTTACCGACTTTATTCGCTACGAGCCTCTCGAAAAAAAACACTTGAACCTATCTACTATCCCAGATTTGCTCAACTCACTATACACAGAGTCACTACCAACAGGGCCTCCACAAATTGAGCCAGACGAGAACAAGCATTTTTGCCAATACTTTCGTTTAGCGCCCAAAGAGATAAAGCGTTTAGCCGGCGCTGACCAGCTGATTATTGGATTTTCAGATAGCATTCGTTTATATCGCAACCAAAAAATGCTCTTTACCACCACAAAGTCGCCTCCGGCGGAATTAGAGTTTCGCAAACGGATTAAACTGAGTCCAAAATTAAACCCAAAGGACAAAATCGAAGCGATCGTCTGCGAGCCAAGCACTGGAGACTTCCTCTACTTTCGTAGCTCTGTTTGGAAGTCTGCAGCTCTAAAAAAGATTTGTGGTAGCGATAACCTAAGCTGTTTTACTATTGATAAATGACAATTTAGGCCTTTATGTTGGAAAGCTGCTCCGAAAGCAACCCTTCTGCTTTCCTTCTGAATAGATACGGCACATCAGCTGAAACCGAGACCAGTGACTCGCCAGGAGTTCCGGAGCCCTCTCTGACCTCGATTGTAGCAGAGTATTGAACAGCCATCATAGAGCCACTTACAGAACCGGTCTGCGATGAATCGTCCCATATAATTTTAACCCCTTTTAAGCTTCCTTGCTTTGTCATGTGCTTTTTCACGGCTTGATAAACATCTTCACTCGTGCCGGGTATGGCGCGTTGGACGTTAACTTCGGACATAGATTTTTCCAATCACACGATGGCCAAACTCATCCATGACAAATACATTGCTTGCAATAGTATCGTGAAATTTCCACCGAAGCAACGCGAGGGCCATACACCTTTTCTGCGAGTGCATTCTACGGGAAATGCTAGTCAAGTCTCCAATGGGAGAATCGCGGATTCCATCGACTACTTTCTGACTTGTCTTTACTTCGAGAGCTTCTGGGTTTTCAAATTCGATTCGAAGCATCACCTTTGCAGGATGGCCAACATTTAACGATTTCTCTACCGCCTCCTGTCCAGGGTAACAACCCTTCGATCGATCCAGCCAACGGCGGAGACCGGCATCTAATGCTTTTGTCTTTCCTGGCTCCCATTCATAACCACGCTTTGGAATCGCTGCCAGGATTCGTAGATGATCCCAAAACTCCTCCCCTATCTCGCAGTTATTATCCACTTTCCCTAGGCAACGAGAAACCTGTTCTGAGCCATAACCGGATTCCTCCGGCAATAGTGCACTCCAACCGTTTTCATACAGGGGCACTTGCCGAAACCAAACACCCGCAAACTCTACTTCTTGCACCTTTTGTGGCGCAAACTCGGAATCTATTTCCGCACAAAATTTTGTAGGGTCAAGACTTTCTGAGCCCTGCCAAAGTTCTGCCCCTGGCAGTGGGTCTAATTTTTGAATTTCTAACTCTTCCGAAAAATGTAACTTCTCTAAGCCAGAAAAAAGGTCTTCGTGGCCATCGTCTTTGAGTAGAAAGTGGTAGGATTCAGCCCCAGCCCGAACGCAGATATATTCCGAGTGGATATTGGAGGTAGCGTCCAGTAATAGTCCTGGGAGAGCATATCCTGATTCCAATTTTTCAATATTGATGGAGGAGATGCGGTGCAGATAGGCCTGGGCATCCGCCCCCTTCACTGTCACCATTTTCCAATCCTTCGTACGAAAAAGAGCCATCATGCAGTTCCTTCGGACAATCAGTCCTTGTTCTCTACCCTTATTCTTTAGCTCGCTATCACTATCCATTTTGATGTATACCCATCCGAGCAAAAGTTTAAGGGTTAATTTGATGGATATTCAACAATTTGAGCAACGGAAAAAAGATCATATTGAGCTAGCCCTCAAAGAGTCGAACCAGGGCAGCACTACGGGCTTAGAGTGCATTCGGCTTGCTCACCGCGCTATTCCTGAGCTTAACTTCGACCACATTCGGCTAGACAGTGATTTTTTTGGAAAAGCGGCGGCTAGCCCTCTATTTATATCCTCGATGACCGCCGGACATAAGGACGGAGAAGCGCTTAATATTCGCTTGGCGCGATTGGCTGGTTTGGCCAAATGGCCCATGGGCCTTGGCTCGCAACGCCGTGAACTGGTCGACCCAGATGCGACCAGTGAATGGAAGCGTTTGCGCAAAGAAGCCCCGGAGACGACCCTCATGGGTAATATAGGTCTTTCTCAGTTACTTGAAGTCTCCACGGACGCTATTCAAAAATTAGTAGATAACGTGGAAGCAACAGCACTTTTTATACACTGCAATCCGCTTCAGGAGCTGATCCAACCGGAAGGAACACCAAATTTCGCTGGCACTTTGAAAAACTTAGAGGCGGTTTGCCGACAAATCCCCTGTCCGGTAATCCTTAAAGAGACCGGCTGTGGATTTTCTGCCGACGACGTTAAGCAAGTTCTAAATACGGGACTTGCTGCCATCGACATAAGCGGGTACGGTGGCACACATTGGGGGAGAATTGAAGGAGGGCGTGCAGTAAAAACCAGCGTGCAATATGCGGCTTCGCAAACTTTCGCAAACTGGGGCATTCCGACGGCAGAGTCCTTAGAGTCCACTGTTTCAGTCCTTCGCAAAGCTTCTTCGAATTTGCCGGTCTGGGCAAGCGGTGGAATTCGTACCGGCCTAGACGCTGCAAAGTGCATCGCTCTTGGAGCTGAAAAGGTGGGCGTGGCTAAGCCGGCTTTGGAGGCCGCTCTAGCAGGCGAAAGCGAGTTTTTATTTTGGGTGCGACGTATGGAGTACGAGCTACGGGTCGCGCTCTTCTGTACCGGATCTGCTAGCCCAATGGAGTTGAGAGAAGGTCAAAAATGGCAGAGAATCTAGAGCATTTGTTTCAAGGGTTTTCCCGATTGCCTCGGGAGGAACGGCTTAATCGATTAAAGGCTATGGCTAACCTTAGCGATAGCGACCTGGATATTTTGGAGGGCCGCATCCCTTTCGATTTAAATTTAGCGGAAAGTTTCGTCGAAAATGTAGTGGGTTACTTCCCGCTTCCACTCGCAATCGCTTCCTACTTCAATATCGATGGCCGAGATTTAGCGATCCCGATGGCCATCGAAGAGACCTCGGTCGTCGCAGCTTGCTCGGGCAATGCCAGGTGGATCCGAACGCATGAAGGCTCTATCCAAACGGCAACAGCGGGCCGCTATATTATTGGCCAAGTGCAGTTCCCAAGCGTAAAGGACTCAAAGAAGGCTAAAAAAATTATTGAACAGCGTCGTTCTGAGCTACTTCATTTAGCCAATCTCACAGTGCCAGGTTTAGTGCGCCGTGGAGGTGGTGTGGAGGAAATTACTGTTCGTGAGCTGCCTCGCCCGGATGGTGATACAATGATGGTTCTTCACGTCTATTGCGATCCTTGCGATGCTATGGGCGCAAATCTCATCAATCAAGTCTGTGAGTCCTTAAAACCACATTTAGAAAAATGGACGGATGAGAAAATTGGTCTTTGCATTCTTTCCAATTTAGTGGACTCCAAAATTACTCGTGCAGAAGTGCGGATTCCGAATGTGGACCCGGTGGTCGGCCATGGAATTGAAGAAGCCTCGCTCTTTGCTGAGTGTGACCCTTATCGGGCGACGACCCATAATAAAGGCGTCCTAAACGGAATTGATCCGGTAGTTATTGCTACGGGAAATGACTGGAGGGCGGTAGAAGCAGGCATTCATGCCTATGCAGCCCGCCATGGCTCCTATCAGCCCATTACGACGTGGAGAATGGAAGGCACGATGCTAGTTGGGCGTTTCGAAGGACCAGTTATAGTTGGTTCCGTTGGCGGGGTTACGAAATTGCATCCAACGGCTAAAGTTTGCATGCGCATTCTCAAAGTATCTCATGCTGAGGAGCTCTCTAGAATCATTGCAGCCATTGGTCTCGTACAAAATTTAGGGGCGCTTCGCGCGCTTTCCACAGAAGGTATCGTAAATGGCCATATGAGCCTGCACGCAGCTAACCTGGCTATCCAGGCTGGTGCGACTGACTCGGAGCTAATAGCGATGAAAGAGCGCTTGTTTGCGCTCATCAAGAGTGAGAAAATGATTACCTTGTCTAAGGCAAAAGATGCCTTAGCCTCATTAAGGGGAGTAGCCACCCATGGTAGCACCGGAGATTCAAGTATCCCTGCCAAGTAAGTGTTTCTTTCTCGGCGAATATGCTGTTTTACAAAATTGCCCAGCCATCTTAGCCACCTTTGAGCCGAATTTCATCTGCTCTGCCCAAGCCATGAGGACACCCCAAGCAAGTTGCAACACAAGCGCGCCTCAAAAAAATCGCGACTTGTTTGTCCATCCGGACTCACCTGCCGGACGCCTATGGTCAAGTGATGAGGCTTTCTTTTCCAAATGGGATATTCAGTTTTCAGACCCCTTCCCTTCGGGGATGGGTGGGTTTGGTCGGTCCTCTGCTGAATTCGCTGCACTCTATTTGCTGCGGGAAAAGTCAAAGCCTGTAGAAAGCGGAACGATTTATGAGATGGCATGGAAGGCACGCAATGAATACCGTAGCCTCCTAGAGGACAAAACGCCAATTCCAAGTGGTGCCGATCTAGTAGCGCAAATGGTGAACGTTGGCCCTGGGTCTCTCGTCTATCTCGACTTCAACGATCAGATGACCCAGGAAATTAATAGGTACCCGGACGACCTACAGCTTTATATCTTTCCAACTGGAATGAAAGTTCCAACGCATGAACACTTAGCGAAACTGGGCGCGCTTCCCGAGAATTTTGTGGAAGAACTCAATTCAATTACCAGTAAGGTGCAGAGCATACTGACACGCTTTGATCGCAATCCGATTGAATCGATTGAGCGTTTAGTGGAAATTGGTGAACTTTTCGATTGCTATCACGCTCTACTCGCCGGCAAGAATTTGCTCGACCGCACGGCCATGGATTTTCGCGACCGTATTCGCTCCCTCACTGGTGTAGTTGGGGCCAAGGGCTGTGGCGCTTTGGGAGCTGATATTGTGCTGGCAGCAGTGCGTTCAGAAGAGCGATCTCGCTTCCTTTATGAAGTAAACTCTAAGGACCTGCATAACGGCTTCAATTTTCATGGCTGTTTTGATTTTCGCGCTCAAAAGTGGATTACGAAGCCTCTAGTATGAAGAGCTGGAAAGCCTCAATGCCATCGAATATTGCCCTGATTAAGTATATGGGCAAAACAGACCACAAGCAGAATGCGGCCACAAATGGTTCTTGCTCCATGACATTGGATGGGTTTCGGTCGACCGTAGAGATTCGAGCCAATGACAATTCGGCTAGCGATAACTGGGAAGCCTTGGAAACGGACTATCCACTTCCGGTCGGCGTGGGCAACCGCTTCCTTTCCTTTTTCCATAAGCTCAAGACCAATGAAAGCTTAGCGGATCAGACCTTTACCATTCGTTCTGGCAATAATTTTCCAAGTGATTGTGGCCTGGCTTCTAGCGCCTCCTCCTTTGCGGCGTTAACAATGGCGGCCGAGTGTTGCTTTGCGGATTTAAAGGACCGCTCTGTACGTGCGCCGGAGGAATTGGCGAATATTTCTCGTACCGGCTCTGGTTCTTCTTGCCGTTCCTTCTTTGCGCCATGGTGCCTTTGGGAAGGTGAATCGATCACAGCCATGGACTCAAAGATGCCTGCTTTGATGGATTTTGTTTTGGTCTGTGGTTCTAAACATAAGGCAGTTTCTTCCTCTGAAGCCCACCGCCGAGTGGCCACTTCACCCTTGATGGACTCACGTATGGAGAGAATCTCAGATCGCTTGGCCCGCTCAAGATCAGCGATCGCCGAGGGAGATTATAATACGGTTTGCGAGGTTGCTTGGGAGGATATGTGGGAAATGCACTCTCTTTTCCATACGTCGCAGCCACCATTTTTCTATTTCTCTCCGAAAACGATTTCTGTTTTGCAATTTGTGGAGCGCACCTGGAAATCTGGTGTCTTTATGCCGATTGCCACAATCGATGCTGGACCAAATGTACATTTGCTGATTCCGGCAGAGCAAGTGAAAGAGTTCCGCAAGCTTCTAGCTACCGAGTTCGGAGAGAGTCACAAGGAAGGCGTACCTATTCGTTATCTTGAAAGCGGTGCCTGATGTTTCAGACCTCTATTCCGGGAAAATGGATCCTTACTGGAGAACACACAGTCCTACGCGGTGAGCGAGCGATTGTCTTCCCATTAATCTCCAAAACTCTGCGGCTACGATTTATGGACGGCGGGCTAGTCGACAACAAACCAATGAACAGAGAGCTAGCAGACCTTGCTCCAAAGCTAGAAACGCATCCAATGCTCAAAAACGCCCTGAGTACCGCAGCCAAGGGTGCGCAAAAATTCCTCGCAGATAGGGGACAAAAAAAGCAGACGAAGAAGATTGCCGCTAATTTTCAGTTTCCGATGGAGAAATTTTCCATCGAATCTATGATTCCGATTGGCTCAGGCCTTGGGTCCTCAGCAGCGCTTTGTGTCGCACTCGCTAAATGGTTTGCCCATAAGGGGTATATCTATGAAGAAGAGCTCTTTGACCTCGCCCTTGAGATGGAGCACGCCTTTCATGGGAAATCGAGCGGAATGGATGTGGCGGTAGCACTCTCAATGCAACCCCTAGAGTTTAGAGTCGGCAAATCACTAAAGCCATTTTTGCCTAGTTGGCAACCTAATATTTATTTGTTTGATTCTGGAGAGCGTTCTTCCACGAAAGTGTCGGTCACGAAGGTCATGGACGCATTTAAGGCGGACGAAGCTAAGGGCAGAGAACTAGATTTACAAATGAAGCAATCGGTTGACCTAGCCTATGCTGCTCTTTGCTCTGGCCAGCCTCAAGCCAGCCGGTCTCAAGCTAATTCTGACCAACCTGAAACGAACCTAAAAGCTCTGAAGCAAAGTTTTGAGATGGCTCAAGCTTGTTATAAAAAATGGGACTTGATCACGCCGGGCATGGCAAAGCGAGCGGAACTGATTTTGCGAGCAGGGGCAATCGCCTGGAAACCGACGGGTTCAGGTGCGGGTGGATTCCTCCTCGCCCTATTCCCGAAGCCAATACCAGAGCCGATATCAGACGAAAAATCAGAGAAGTTTAACTTTGATTACTTTTCTGGCTTTGCCAATCACGCCCGTTGCCAGTTGCCAATCGACAATTAGTTTAAGGCTGAAATAAGCAATGCGCCTGGCGCAGAGCTGCAATCTTCTTCAATCACTAGGTGACGCATGCGGTATTTGCTCATATGTACTGAACGAGCCACATTGAAATCTTGAATCGTGATGCCCGTGCCTTGTGGACGTACACCAAACTCAACCTGCAGGCGTGCCGCAAAGGCGGCTGCTACCTCAGGAATGCCTAGTAAGGCTTGGAAAAACTCTGGATAGCCCGCTTCTGATACGAAGTCTGCTAGGAAAACAATCGACATATTCGCACCACTTGGCTGTGGGTGAAGGACATGAACGGGCAAGGAGTTGACCTCTACAAAGTTACGCACAAATTCACTTTGGTGGTTACGACGAGAGCGACTAGTTGTTTTCGATGGTAACTCAGCCAAGAACTCCGCCACTAACGCTAATGCCTCAAATTTCCTTAGCTTATCCAGAGTCTTCAGGTAACCCGCGCCACGCTTAGTTTCCACAAGGTTCTGCACAAATTGCTGGGAACCTGACTGCTTAATCGAATTTTCCAACTGACAAGGTTTGTAGAGCCTTTGCGATTCAAACTCAATGGAATCACTTTCGTCACCCTTATGAAGCATCATGAAAGTTCTAAACATTGGCTGCGCTTGTGTAAGCTCGATACGTGCCTCATCCGCAAGCCGAGTGCTGATCAAAGTCAGCCCGCGACGAATCAGGTGATCCATTTCTTCGTTGTAACGAGAAAACTCTTTGGGGTCTGAAAGGTGAACTGCGTGTTCACCAGGGGCAGCTTTGAAGGCTGAACTAATTACTGCTCGTCCATCGGTACGTTGCCCTTCGAATGAATTAGGCTTCTTCATTCCGGTAGTCACGTAGCCCGAAGCATTGGAACTAACAAAGAAACTAGGGATTAAAGTAAACAAACAAAAAAATAGAGTAGTCGAACGATTCATTTCAGTTATTTTTTAATGTATTGCGCTAATTCTTGCAAGCCATTTTCTGCTTGCTCTCGCTAATAGTAAATGATAAAAAAAGTCGGTTATGAACTGGGAGTATCTCAGAGAGCTTAAGAGAACTTTGTTTATTGTACCTGGCTGCATTATGTTCGGCTACGGCTGCGTGCTGTATTCCTCTGCCGATGCCTTAGCACTCACCCCCCAGAGGAATTCCATAACCTACAGTCGCCCCATGATCATGACAACGGCCTACCCTTCAGAACCGGAGTTATTCTCCGAAATGCGCGCCGAGATTCAGGCTGTTACTTCCCCGAGCTTTCAAAAGGCATTCCCAACCCCAATCCGGATTAGTTTTGGCGACTGGGAAGACTATCCGCAGATTCTATTCAACGAGGCCTGCACAGATCTACTCGCTCGTCCAAACTCTGACTTTTTGCGAACGATAAAATCCTGGAATATTATCGACATGGGTCCCATTGTTGAGATTGAATTACACCCAATTTTTCGCGCGCTCTTTGTCGACAACCCCAAGCACCTGAATAACAGTCGTGCGGATAACGTTCGTATCGACAAAAAAGTCTGCTGCAACGTTCGCCCCCTAAATGATCCACGCCGAAATTTTGATTGGTTTCAATTTACGATGGCCAAGATAATCCATGGATTGAGTCTTTCCTACTTCCATAACCAGGACCCCTATGAGAAAGAGCCGCGCCTAAAGTACTACATCGAGTTTTTCCACCGCAATATTCAAATACGCACAGAAGCTTATTTTGTACCACACCATAAAATGCGCTATCCAATTCATGTTCAAGAGTTTGCTTCCGAGGCTGCGTTTTTCGCCACAAATGCTGAGCTATTTTGGCTTACGAATAATTTCGCTTGCCGTCGTCCCGCTTTGTATCAGTACTATTCAACTCTATTTCCAGAAATGCGCGGTCGTCTCCCATGCCCGCTCGACGACACAATGAAATTAATTGGCTCTCATGACCTAGTACGAATGAATGCAGATTATGTTTGGCGTGTTTTCTACGTCCATAGGGTCCCTCATAAAGGTCCGATTGGATCCATGCTAGATTCTGACCATGCTTTGAGCGCAGCGTGGGGACATTCCATGCTGCGGGTAGTGTTATGTGAATCGACTGATCCAAAAGAGCAAGGCCTGCAATGCGCGCACGATTCCGTTCCTGATTTTCTTATCACGTTTAACAATAATCATAATCTGAGTCAGCTCTATTCAGATGAAGGTGCGAGAGTAAAAACGGAGGACGACTCTACGCTACCAATTCTAATACGTGGTTTTATGGGCGGTTTTTTTAAGGAGGGACTCATCGCAGAGTTACGCCTCACTAACTACCTTACTCGTGAAGCCTACGATTTGAGCAATAAAAGCAAATACACTCACTATCCGGTCCGAATGGAAAAGGATGAGATTCAGCTAATGCTTTATGCAACTCTAGAGCTTTATGACCAGTATTTCGGTATGTGGCACAATCTAACAAACAACTGTGTTGCCCATTTGTTGCGATTGATGCGATCGTCGATGCAAACTGACCCGTTTCATGAAACCCCTTACAAAAATCAATCAAATTTTGCATTCACTCCAAGCACTTTCTTGCGACTTCTAGAACGTAGCGGCCAGCTTGATGCTCCTGTTCGTGAACAAATCACTTCCGATTCAGCTATTCATAGCCACCCAGGTTTTGATGACTAAATACTCAGCATAAAAATTCTTGCATTTTTTTATTTGCAGCGATACACATCGCCGCGTGACATAAATGAAATAAGGTAATTTCGTTTAGGGTGTTGAGAAAGAGCTACCAAAATGTGGCCTCTTTCACAGACAGAATAAACGGGAATGTATTAATTAAACTAACTAGACTGATCAGAAAGGATCAAATTATGAAAAACTTACTCGTAGTTTTAGCTGTTGTCGGCCTCATCTCAACAGACGCACATGCTGCTTCTGCTAATGATAATATTACAAATATTGCAAAAAAAGCTTGGGGAGCCCTTAAGCAACTTCCAGTAATGTGTGAAATGGACTACCGTATGGCTCAAGGCGCTTTCATTGTGGGCTTTGGCGTAGGCGAGGGTTCAATTACTTGTCAAACTGAAGGACAAGAGCCTAAGACTTCTGCTTTTGACCAAGGTGAAATTCTTCAAATCGCTGTAGGACCACAAGTCGGTTACTACCAAGACGAAGGCAAGATCTACTTCGTAGGTGCTGGTTTTGGCCGTGAAGTAGACGTCCTCGGTATGCTTTCTGCTAACGCTGCTTTCGTAGTTGGCACAAAGGGTTTCAGCGCAGGCGTTGGTGTAGCTCATCTTGCTGGTGTGGACGAAGACGGCATCTCTGCAAACGTTGCAGTGACTGCCCGTGTCGCTGAAAAAGTTAAGAGTCTATACCTTGGAGCTAACGTAGCTCTTACTGTAGGCGTTATCTGGACTCCTTGGACTCACGACGCTGAGTAATTCCAAGCTCTCCAAATAATAAAAAAAATATAATAAATAATAAAAAGCTCCCAAACTCTGGGGGCTTTTTTTCCTTGTTCATTTTTTTCTTTAGCTTCAGGGATATTTTTTATGAAAGCGCAGTCTCTATCTCTAGTGCCAGCATTAGCAATCCTCAGCTTGCTTCTACTGACGGGCGTCCGTGCAAATGCATACGAGTCTATTCGTTCAGCTATCGGAATAAGCCCGCACCCGATGATGCAGTTCGACTCAGATGCCTTAGCATCCTCAAAAGCCAATATTTCCGGCGTGACCGGATTTCGTCGAGATTATACGGAAGCCCGCCATAACGGACTCGTACATTACGGAACTTACAACGGCTATGAAAGTGCTCTAATCGAAAAATTCAGTGACACACACCTCTTATTCATCGTCAAGCAACGTGGAACTGCGAGGACGTATGAGAGTGCCCGGTCTCACTGCCAGTCTCTTGGCACTGCTTGGGACCTACCAACATTTGATCGCCGCACGCAGCTCACTACTTTGAGCGCTACTTTTGCTCCGATACAAGGCACTTTCGTTGACCCAATCAATCGAAAAAATGATTTGCTGGCCTTTTGGCTACGCTTCCGTTCGGAGGGCGACAATGAGATCGCTTTTGATGATGTAAATGAAGCTGCTTTCGTACTTTCCTATCCAACAGCAGACAGGGACTATATTGGTGACCTGGAGCCAAAAATTTCTCGCTTAGCGCTGGAAGGAAAGTTCTTTATCGATGGCCTCATGTACATGACCGAACAGCAATACAATACAGAACAGAGCTTTTTGCTTTCCTTCAGTGCGACTAAGCTTCCCTACCAAGGTTCATTGGTGCGAGTAATCCGAGGATACTTGAACCCAGAGGAGCGCATACTGATGCCAGCAAGACTCTTACAACCGGTTGTAGAATATTTTGCAGCTAACCCAAAAGTGGAAAATGCTGCAAAGCGCCTATTTTCTAGTGGCGGCGCCAAAACCATCCAGCTTTCTTTACTTCCGCCAAAGGTGCGCGCGCAATCTGCGATTCAAGTAATGAAAAGTCTAAAGCCACATGTATCCAAGCGACTTTTCCAGACACTTAGCATAGGCGGCGTAGACGCGCTTCGTAGTGCAGTTCCACGTGGTTCGCTTTCCAATGCGGAAAAAAAGGAATTCAAAGAGGCTGAAACTAAGCTCTTCCATCGAACTTTAGACCGCTACCTTAGCTACCGCTCACCCATTCCAGCGGCTGACCTAAATAAACTTTGGACAGGCTCTACTCGCTGGCACCTGGATATAGCGGACTCCCTAGGAGGCCTAGGAGAGGTTTATTTCCAACTGCAGCGATCCCATGGAACGGCTTTTCCGTTGCTCTGCGCACAAGAGCCTGAAAAATTTCAACACATCCCACCAGTATACCCAGGAACCGATCGTTAATAATAGACAAAGGCTCCCACAGACCACTCGCGATAATTGCGCGTCCGTTCCCCCCTAAAACGCAAGCTAAAGTTCGATCGAATTCGCCAGGAGACTTCACCACGATAACTAGCAAAGTCTCCAGAATCACCCCAGAAAAACTTCTGCCACTTCCATTCGCCTAAAATACCCATTGAAGAAAAGGGTCTTAGCCGAAACCCGGTCTCTAATGCAGGCCCAAATCGATAATTCGGTGCAAAAGGTGCACCGCCATGAATATTCAATGTGAGTAGCGAAAAGAGGAAACTCTTTGACTGAGAATCGATTTCCAATGATGCTCCTGCTCCACCTTCTAAACGGCCATATACGCAATTCCGGTCACGACAATGTGGGCGCACATCTTTCGCTTGGGCTAAACCGAAGGTCATACGCCAAGCAATCTGCGTGATCCAGGAATCTATTGGCGCCAAAGAGCGTACGCGCAGTAAATTTAGAGTATCGAGAAAAAACCTTCCCCTGGACGGTTCCAATTGAAAGCGAGCATGTAAAACCTCTTGCTCTGCATAGGCATCCATCCCCCGGAGTTCATCGAGTAAATCATGGATCGCCGGCCGCCAAGCCAAACGAGCAAATTTCGTATCTGACTCTAGACTGATTAAGCCATATTCCATCGCAACGCGATTCGAGGGGTGGGCTGACTCCGGAGGGTTGGCTTTCCGTAACTTGTCTACATCTACTTTCGTTTTGGGTAATTCAGCACGGAGGGCGAGAAGCGCTTGTTCCCGTGCAATAAGTTCTGCATCTTTTTTACCTTCAGAGCCAATAGGGTTGCGATAGCGGAAATACTCATAGGCAGTATCAGTGATTTCTATTTGTCGCGATTTTTCAAGGGCAGCTAAACTTTGTTTTACAGAACTCATTTTGGATTCATGAATAAGATCATAGGCTAAATTTTGCTCTACTGAATTTAGTCGCGCTCGTAGGAATTTTAAGCGTGAATGCCTCGACGCTCGCACCGTTGCCTTACCAATTGCGCCCTCTTCCTGCATTTTTCGAATCGTATCGACAGGAATTACCCAATCCGGAAGTTGATTAGAAAAATTCCACTCTGGTCGAATAGCTTCCAAGAAACGTAACAAAAAGAAGGAGCAGTTGGCACCTAGAAAAAAATAAGGAAACTGCACGAGACGTAATTCCCAAAGATGGGCGACCAGAAAAACCTGCTCTTCTGCTGTGAAATAAATCGGATAGGACCAAAGGTCACGCGACTCCATATGCAAATATTCCTGAACCTTCAAATAATACGGCACGGTCGTAAATTCACCATGAAAGCCACCGGTTAAGCCATTAATTACATAACTTAAGCCTGTGGCTCCCTGGATATTCGCTCCAAAGGCGACAATATAATCGAGCAACTCATGACCCTGTGTTTTGCCTATACGCTTCAGACGCAGCAATGTATGGCCGTACATTGAAGCTGGCGAGTTTACGTAGGCAGCTGCAAAAACTAAATCAACTTGTTTCGGCACCAAGACTCGCGCAAATCGAACAAAACGAAGGCAATGAATATTCGGAAGGCTACGCAATTTAGGGAAATGTGTTTGCAGAAAAATAAAGCGCGCCGGAAATTGGCAACGGGCATGCGCCTCTCGAACTTCTAGTAATTGAGGCACTGGTTCCTGAAATGCCTTTAGCGTCGCCACCAGTTCTACGGCTGGGTCCGAACGGCCGGCTTCTCCCGCCAAAAAGAAGACTTTCCCGTGTTCCTTCTTTTCCGGCGTAATTTCTGCGTAGGACTTGCCTGTACCGAAATCATTAAAGTACAATAGGCGACGCCACTCTATGGTTTTGGCAACTTCACTTATACGATTACGATTTGCTTCTATGGCAACGGACTCAGAAAGAATCGAATTGGCATGGGCAAAAAAACTACTCTTCCAAAGGAGATAGCCCAGGAACAAAACAAAGTGCATACTCTGCCAAAGCCTAGCAGAGGGAATATGCGCTTCCTAGTTTAATAATTCGCACTCGGTTTAATAACCTGCGCTCGCCAATTGAGACGTGCCGCAGGACCTCGCTAGTTCCATATTTTGAGCGACAACTGTATTCATCATTAGAATGATTTCTTCTGGCTGCATCGCTCGTTGACCTTTAGTAGCATAGGCAGCTTTCAACTCCGAAACGAAGCGACTCTTTACGCTCTCTCCACAACCGTAGAGACTGGAAAGTGCGCTTAGGTATTCTCCACCTCCCACAGACAGGTCGTAGCGAATATCCGCTACATTAGACTCCACAAATGCACGTGTCTCGTGGGCATCTTCTGTAATGCCATCATAGGTACAACCAGAAATTCCAAAAGAGATCATTACTGATTGCAGACCGGTGAAGTTCACCAGTGAGGCAGCCACTTGCGAAAACTTCTCATCGCTATCAAAAATCTGTGCACCCAGGCCACAACCCGCCATGCGATGCGTAGAAATATATTTCACTTGAGTTGCTGGACGACTCTTACGTTTCAACCGTTTCAATTTTCGGACTTGTTCCGGACTTGGTCTACGCTGTGCCCAAGACTCATTTGCGAATGCAAAGCTAAACGTGAAAATTACAGAAAGTAAAATGACGAATAATTGCCGCTTCGTTGCCATAGAGATTCCCTCCTAGGCTTATGATTATGATTTTTGTCTAAACTTTATACAACCTCAAACTGTCTAGATTCCTGATAAATTAAATTTTAGCTCGACTAATTAAATACTAGATAGATCCATGCAGCCATCTGATTTTTTTAGTACAATATAAGAGAGAGATTATTGGGAGAAAAAGGGGATTTTTATGTTGAAAGGGTTCCTTGTGGCAATTGGCATCTTCTGCCTTGTTGCACTGACAACGAACGCAGGCTTTGCCAATCCATCCAATCTTCGCAGTATGGATGAGTGTAACGATTCCAATATGACTCGATATGAGAAGAATCGTTGCCTCCGCGGAGTGCGCCGTCATAATCAGAATGCACATAAGAGCCAAGGAAATAATGACCCTAGCTCCTATGGCCAGCCGCACTCGAATGCGCTGGTTGAGGAGCGCAATGGTGTGAACCAATTGGACCAGCAGCGCGATGGCGAAGCGAATAAAGACGCCGGCGCTGGCGCTGCGAATTCACTCGGCATGCAATTAACAGGAATTGGTACTGCTCTAGTTGCAACTGGAACAGCTCTGCAAGCATCTCTATGCCATTGCGGCATGCCGTACATCGCCTCTGGACTCTTCTTTCTCACTGGTGCCGCTGGATCCTTTGGTGCCGGTAGCGCGATGGCGTTTGATGCCGATGTTAACTATGACTATGGAAATAATCTGGATGATCTAGCAAATTTTGATGGGAGCTTGAATACTGCTGCGAATACAGGTTTCTCAGTCAACAATAGGAGTAACGCATCCACCCCTGTGAACACTGGTTTCCGCGTCGACGAGAGCGTACTAAATAATGGAAAGCTTGGGCAAAGTTTAGATGCACTGGAAAAGCTAGGGTTCGATCGTGAAGAATTTATGAATACGGTTGCAAATGGAGGCGATGTTGGGGAGCTCTTAGCCAATAAAGGCCTCTTTAAAGACAAAGATACATTCAATAAAGCGCTCGAAGCACAGAAAATAAACCAAGCCGAATTATTCGCTGACTTCAAAGATGGCAAATACGATGAATTCGGCAACCTAATCGAAGGTTCTAATGAAAATTCGTCTAGCACGGATTATGCCGATGGAGGTAAGGGGCTTAAGCAAGGTGAATCATCAGAAGGCAAAGCCATGAAGCCTGGAGAAGAGGCACTTACCTTCGATAGTATCGTCGCACAAATGATGAAAAAGGTCGGCAAGAACAAACAAAGTTTAAAGGACATTCTTGGTGTTACGGGCAAAGGCTCGAAGAAAAAGGGTGTCGGCAAAGAGGGGAATCTGGAAGGTAACCCAGGTGAACTCGACAATTTTCACAACCTATCATCCGACAATAAAGCAAAATATGCTCTCAACGAGCATACAGATATGGATAGTGAATACGAAGAAAAGACCTTATTTAAACGCGTGCATTTAGTTTACAAAATTCGGGCCGAGGATATGTTATCGACTGATTGGTATATCCGCAATCAAGTTCGGCAAAACTAATTTTCAAGAAGCTATTAATTCTTAGGAGAGGGGACTTTTGTACAACAATAAAACAATAGCCTTCATTTTTGCCCTTCTTATAGGATTTACGAGTCCAGTCGCCCCCGCGCATGCAAACTCTGCCGAAGACCAAGCAGAAGCGGCGTTGGAACGCGCCAAAGCCAACCGTACAGTTCGCATTCAGGAAAGAAGAGTCGCCGAGAGTGAAGCCGAACTCGAACGCCTACGCGAATCGCAGAGGAAAGCACAAGAAGATGCTCGCAACAATAAACAAGCTGGCGCCAATGCTGCAAACATGCTCGGTATTGGTTTGATGGCAGCTGGCACAATTATGGTGATCATTGGCTCAAATCCACCACCAGGCGGCAACCCAGCCATGCTCCCACCCGGCCTGTTTATGATTGCCGGCGGACTTGGTGCAATGATGGCTGGAGCGGCAATGAACCAAAACGCCGGGCAAAATCAAGGCTTTGCTAATAACTTAGGTTCTCTTGCGCCGCCAGATCCAAAGGTGAATCCAGGATTTAATGTTGACAATGGTACCGACCCAAGAAGAGGAAAGTTCAATTCAAACCGTATTGGCTCTTCCGTTGCCATTAACTCGGATGACTTACGAAACGGCACACTTGGAGAGATTTTCGATAAATTTGAAGCAGAGACCGGACTGAATCGCGAAAACTTCGCTCGAAGTCTATTGGAAGGCAAGAGTCCTAGCGAACTTCTCGATGGCAAGGTGAATGACTTAACAAAAGAGCAGTTAGAGAAAGGTATCCAGGCTGCGCAAAGCAATCTTCTGGCGGGTGATGGTTTTCAGTCCGAGCTTGAAGAGCTTGCGAAAGAAGCCGGGCTCGACGAACTTTATGCAAAAATGAATGATAGCAACGGAACGGACTTTAAGGGCGCTAGTCGCGGCTTAGCTGGCGGCTCGAAAAAACCTGTGAAGAAATTTGATTTCAATTCACTCAAAGAACCGAGCAAAGTAGAGCAGAAATTCGACCTAGCGAAAACGGACTTCGACAAGCTATCAGATGAGGTAAAAGCGCAACTGCTAAAGGAAGGGCGCGTCGGTATTTCTCTTTTTGATATGGTAGCGCGGCAATACCGTAAAAAGACTCCTCTACTTTTCGGCCAAGACCCAGACGTTGTCTTCGAAGGTGTATATAATTTAGACAAATTAGATGACGAAGAAGTCTTCAACGACCTATAAACTCCTCACTTTCCATTTTTTTCCTAACTCTCAATAATTTCGGCGAGCTACATCTGAAAAAACCCTAATAAAACCCTAATAAAACCTCGCATAATACCTGATTAAATAATACAATAGAGAGAGGGGGATTCTCAGCTAGGGGGTGTCGTGCATTTATCTCGCTATATACTGGTTTTCGCAGTCTCGGTTTCGTTTGCTTTCTGGCATCATGCACCTATCGCATTTGCCAATGCACAGAGCGATGCTCAACGTCTACTAGAGCGACACAAACTTGAACGAGAGGTTGATAAGCGTGAAGCTGCGATAGAAGCAGTTATTGAAGAGCGAAAACAAATTGATGACGATATCCAATCACAATTAGATGCTCAAAAACGGGCTCAAGAAAAGAAGGCAAAGCAAGCGAAGGCAGCCGCTATGCTTAGCGCAGGTTTAACTGCCATAGCTGCGGTTACTTTAGTCGCAGCACAATTCACTTTCGACCCAGGTACAAAAGCAAGTCTCAATAAGTGGGGGGGTATTTTAATGCTTGGTGGAATGGGGGCTGGTATGGTGAGCCAACTGGTTGCCGCAAACTCCCAGCAATCCAGAGCAAACGCTTCCAATCTTGGCGCCTTTGACCCAAAGGCTCTTATCGATACGGACGCAGGCAGAAATAGTACTGCTCCGGTGCAACTAACTTCGACCGATCTTCGCACGCCACCACTGGACGAAGCGCTCACTCAGTTTGAAGCCAATACTGGGATTCCGCGAGAGGACTTGGCCAATGCTCTTAATAAAGGCATTCCACCGGCTGAATTTTTGAGTGGTGCGGGTGGGCTGACAAGTGACGGAATTAATTCTGCATTAAATACCGCCAAAAATGAAACAGGCGGCGGCAAACTTAATAACAAAGCGCTCGAAAAAATTGCGGACAGCGCTGGACTTGGCTCTCTGACGGATGCAATTGGAACCGGTAGTTCCATAAATGGAAAAGTCTTAGCAGAAACCGACTCTTCTGATTTCGAGAAGGGTGGTAATGGTCTTCCTGGTGGTGGCGGCACTTCAGGCGCCTCTACTGTGGCTCCACTTAATCTCGCTAGTCTAACTAGCAGTGACAAGAAGGCTGCCAATACTGAGGTAGATAGCGTAAATTTTGATTTTGAACGGGACGTGGACGTGGACCCTGAAATCCAACGGAAACTAGAGGCTAAGGGCTACACCAAGGGCTCGATTTTTGATCAAGTCCACAAACGCTATGCCATATGGTCACCATTAATGCTTGGTTATGGTCCAAGCGTAGATATGGATAGGAACTCGATGAAATGACAACAGTTAAGCTAGCGGACGAAAATAAGAAAGAAGAGCTTACGGGCTTACCTCAGGTGTCCGTGAGCCCTATGGAGTGTAAGGCCAATCCTGGTGGATCTTTTACGTTCACAGCGAGCCTCTCGGCCGAGTCAAAAGACGCGACTTACCAATGGTATAAGGACGGAATGCCTATCCGCGGAGCCGTTGGCCCTGTCTTTAAAGTAATAGATGCTAAAGAAAAATATGTGGGCTCCTATACCGTAGTTGTTACTTGCGGGGGAACGTCCAACGAATCGAAGCCCGCTCGTATGATCTTAAACTCAGCAGTTCCAGCGCAAGCTGATGACGCTATACCAATGACAGCGGAGTTTGAAGTTTCACAAAGCAGTGCGCCTCCATCGGGTAACGTGCCTCCGCCGGGTAGTGTGCCGCAAGAGGCCGTACCGCAAGGCAACGTTCCAGCGCCAAATAGTGCGCCGCAGGGTATCGCGATACAGGGTGCTACACCTCCGCCAGACAGCGTGCCTCCACCAGACAGCGTGCCGCCTCCGCCGGGTAGTGTGCCGCAAGAGGCCGTACCGCAAGGCAACGTTCCAGCGCCAGATGGTAACTTAGCAAATGATGATAAAACGGGGCTTCCTTCCGACCTATTTGATAATCTTGATGTTACGAAGTTTACAACACCAGATGCACTTCAAGCTGAGGAAGAAAAGAAAAGAGAGGAACTTACGGGTAAGACCTCTCCTATGGAGTTGGTAACTCAATCCAAAGACCAACGTCGCATACAACCCCTAGATAAGAAAAAGAAAGAACCCGAGAAAGCACCAGAAAAGGCACCTGAGAAAGCATCTGAAAAAGAAAACGCTGCCGACCAGGAGGACGAAAAAGCCAAGGGTACTCGCGCGCTGCCTAAGCCTCCAACTACCGTCTAAATTTTCAACAACTCGCTCTCTGTATAAAACCGAAACATCCAATTTATCCCTATAATATTAAGGCTCTTTTGCTAGATTCTTTTGGCCTAGTGCTTGCAAATAAGTAGGTAGTGCAGGGGAGCCGGTCTAGAAACCCCCACCTCCCATCCCCCTCCCTTTTAGACCGGCTTCCCTGCCCTTCTCTACTCTTCCCCTTACCTACTTTCTCTTTTCAATCCATTTAGTTCGATCAGAAGCCGTTGTATCTTTGAGGCGTAACGTGGGATATAACTGCCCTTACCATGAGGAAGAGTTTTTTATGAATCGCCAGTCACAAAGAACGAATCGCGCTACGACAAAGCGAATAACAAAACGCGCTAAAATAAAACGTGTAGTGCAAACCTTAGTATCCCCGCTGCAAAAATTCATGGAGCTCGAGGCTAGTAGTGGTGTCTGCCTTATTGTTGCGACTGTCTGCGCATTGGCTTTAGCTAATTCCTCATTTGCCATGCAATATTTTGAATTCATCCGTACCCCATTCCAAATGTTGGTTGGAAATTGGGTCAGTATAGATAAGACACTACTCCTCTTTGTGAACGACGGCTTAATGGCCATATTCTTTTTCCTGGTTGGACTAGAGATTAAGCAAGAAGTCTTGATTGGCGAACTTTCTTCCTTTCGCAAGGCTTCCTTTTCCGTCTTTGCAGCCGTGGGTGGCATGGTTGTTCCAGCCCTAATTTATATTTCTATGAATCATGGAACTGACTCGGCTGCTGGCTGGGGAATACCGATGGCAACAGATATTGCATTTGCGATCGGTATTTTGACTTTGATTGGCAAGGGCGTCCCGGTGACACTGAAAATTTTCTTACTTGCCCTCGCGATTGTTGATGACTTAGGCGCAATTTCGGTAATTGCACTGTTTTACACAGACTCAATCAAGGCAGAATATCTTCTTTTTGCAGGCCTCACACTCTCTGCAATTTTCCTCCTCATTAATGCGGGCATTCGCAATATCGGCGTTGGTATTATACTGGGTACAATCACATGGTACTGCTTCTTGAAGAGTGGGGTGCATGCCACTATTGCCGGCGTTCTACTTGCCTTTCTTACGCCTTCCTATAGCGCCAACGACAAACCTGTAAAAAACAAATCTGTAAAAGACAGATTTGTACTCGATCATTTAATCCATGGCCTACACCCTTGGGTGGCTTTCTTTATTATGCCGGTTTTTGCTTTCTTCAACGCAGGCGTCTCCTTTGACGGCGTTGATATGGGAGCTCTAATTACGAGCCCGATCACTCTAGGCATTTCTCTTGGTCTAGTTCTGGGTAAATGTTTAGGTATCGTTGGGTTTGCTTATGCCGCCTGCAAAGTAGGGCTTTCAGAACAGCCGGCTGGTACAACCTGGGGGCAAGTTCTGGGTGTAAGCTTTATTGCTGGGGTCGGCTTCACCATGTCGCTCTTTATTGGATCGCTCGCGTTCTCTGACGAGTCGATGATAACTGCCTCTAAAATTGGTATATTCCTCGGCTCCGGCATTGCTATGATATTAGGCGCTGCTGTGCTTCTCATCACAAAAAAAACGAATAAGAAAAAAAAGAAGACATGAATTAGTCACTAGTCAGCCGCCGGATCGGCGTACTGGGAAATAATAGAAATTCGGATTCTCTGAAAAGACAGAGCCGTTCTTTAAATTCTCACCAACCTTTTCCTGGAAGGTTTTGAAAAACGGTTTGGCCACGATGATCACCGCACCAATAATTACAGCCACAACGAGAACATATTCAACCAGCCCTTGACCTCTCTGAGACGTCTTACCTTTGCTGATTGCGCCGTTTCTGCCTTTGTTAACCGCACTCTGCACACAACCATTCTATCCCATGCCCTGCCCACAGTGCAACAAAGCGTGCATTACCGACTAAGAATAAATTATCTTACGAAAAAATAGCCACCTATCCACCTTATTAATACACAGTAATGAAGCAATAATGATTTTAACTGGCTGTAATTATATGGAGATTTTTTCTCCCCCGTAAAAGTGGATGACCTAGCATGCTTCTTGGTGGCATTTATGAGCTCTAGAATTTCTAATTCTTTAAGGGCTGCAAGCCCCGCTTATATATGTCTTCGACAAACTTCAAACCACGTGAGTCGGCGAACTCTTCCTTGATCTGTTTTTTCGTCAAGTACTCGAGCGCCGTCTCGTCTTTTGCTAACCGCTCGACCAATGTGTCACCACCGTTCCAAGCAGCTAGTGCGTGCTTCTGCACTAAGCGATAGGCCTCATCACGGGCCATACCGTTTTTAACAAAAGCCAACAGCACGCCACCAGAATAGACCAGGCCACGCGTGTGATTTAGGTTATCCTTGATCTCATCGCGATTCACTTGCAAACCATCGATCAAACGGAGCATACGCACACACATATAGTGCATAAGGATACAAGCATCCGGCCCAATCACACGCTCCACGGAAGAATGCGAAATATCTCGTTCATGCCAGAGAGCAATACTCTCCATCGCCGCCTGCGCCCAACCGCGCATCAGTCGCGCACAACCGGTTAAATTTTCCGCCGAGATTGGATTCCTTTTATGCGGCATCGCCGATGAACCTTTTTGCCCTTTCGAAAACCCTTCTTGAGCTTCATTAACTTCCGTACGCTGCAAATGTCTTAGCTCCACCGACATGCGCTCTATCGCTGACGCAAGCAAGGCAAGTGCATTAAAGAATTCTGCATGTCGATCCCGTGGGATTACCTGCGTGCTCACTGTCTCCGGTTTCAACTTTAAAATCCGACACGCTTCTTCTTCAATCTTCGGCGAAAGTGTGCCGTAAGATCCAACCGCACCGGAAAATTGGCCATAACAAACCGCCTCTCTCGCGCGCTCTAGACGAACACGATTGCGTTCAAGCTCTGAAAAGAAGCCAAGAAAGCGTACACCAAAAGACAATGGTTCTGCATGAATGCCATGGGAGCGCCCCACAGCTGGAATTTTTTTCGTCTTCATTGCAAGTTTCTTGACTGAAGCCTGCAGTGCTCTCAATTCTTTTATGATCAGATCGCAAGCTTCACGAAGCTGCAACGCCAAGGCCGTATCTAAAACATCCGAAGAAGTTAAACCAAAATGCAAATACTGCGCATCTGGGCCAACTACTTCTTCTACTTGCATGGTGAAGGCAAGAATATCGTGCTTTACTGTCTCTTCGATTTCAGCAATTCGCTCTGCATCGATCTTGGCTTTCTTTTTCAGCTTTTTATAGGAGGCTTCCGGGATGAGCTTATACTTTACCATAGCAGCACAAGCGGCCAGTTCCACTTCTAACCAATATTCAAATCGACGTCGGTCCGTCCAAATGGCAGCGGCTTCAGGCAAAGTGTAGCGTGGGATCATGCGAACATTCTCCTAAAATTACGAGTGATTTGCTAAAATTATGAGTGCTTTGCTCGCAGACAACCTATGCAAAAGCTCGCGAATTAGCAAGATCGAATGGCTTAATACCCTCGATATAAGGTGATTTTTTCTGGTTTAGCGTCTGCAGCAGCCGCTGGATATCCGTCGCGAATGTTGCCCGTGTTTAAAAGCTTTTCGTAATAGCTGAGATAGCCATCAGCCATATGATGGTGGGAAAAATTATTCTCAACACGCGCCCGACAGGCCTCTGGTGCAAATTTATGCGCATTTGCACCATATCCACATCACTTGGGACGACTGAATCAAAGTCCATTAAATCATTCGGTATGGGAAGTACATCGGCAAAAGGAATTTCCGAATCTCCATGAGAACAGAAGTTAACTTTATGGCCTTTTTCCGCGAGTGATTTACCGAGCCAGTAAGCCGCGCGTTCTGTACCCCCATAGCCAGGCAAAAAATATTTTGCCTCAATGAGAATCAATACATGCATGCTACTTCATTACCGTACTTTGCAACACTTCCATAGCTGTACGAATTTCACCCATTAATCCTAGAGCCGGGCGCACATCTCGAGAGCAAAGCGCTAAGCCCTCCACACCAAACCGCGACCAGTCACTCGGCACTCCAAGTGCGCAGGTCTCATCAGCTGTTTTACCATAGACCAATAAGTCATGAGGAATACTATTGACAGAATCAAATTTAAAATAAGACTGATAGACCTTATCCTCTTTAATATTTTTCGGATCTGGCACGATCGTCGAATCCGCCTCGACAACGAAAGGAATAAAAGTCTGCAATCGACGGAGCGCACGCTTAATTGTGACGGACAAATAATCTGGCTGAACTGACTTTTCCATGATGGGAATAAGCGTTCTCACTAGAAGAATGCGCCTCCTCGATGATACTCCCGAATAAGACCCACGCGGTAACACAAACACCTGCATAAACTGACCTTCATCGAGATCCGCATCAGACTCGTGGTAGCAGACATGCTCACCCATGCCTTCTGGCACAGCCGATTCTGGAATTTGCACCGTAAAATTAAAGCGCCAATAGCGAGGGCTCATGGCTTTTACCGAGCGCTCTAGGGCATCCGGGCGCGGCTCCTGTGGCAAAAGTGCCAAAAATTTGCGTGCGCTTGTATTGCCAACCACCATGCGTGAACGCACAAAGCCTTCAAAGCTCGATAGCAAAACTCCCGCAAGACGTCCCCTTTCAAAAACAATCTCTTCCACCCACGCATCTCGCTTTACACGACCACCAAACCATTTTAGGCGTGAGACAAGAATTTCCTTCAGTGAATCTCGTCCACCGACTGAATAGCGAACAGACTTAGTGGCGTTCGCCATATACTCACGCACTAGAGGCACACGAATATTGTCGGGAGAAACTGCTCCATAGAGTGGCGCCTGTACGTCTCCAATTTGCGACCAATGCGCCTCAAGTCCAAGCTGCTCCACCATGGATCCGAAGCTCTTGGATCTCGACGACCCTGCACCGGCTTGGATCCGTGCCCCCAACTGACAAAGAGCACCTGCTGCACGAGGATACTCGCGCTCCCATTCGGTCTGCATGCTATGAATCGGATAGGTGAAATCCACACGCCCTGCTGGTGAAATCATTTGCAAAGATGGACTGATCCTTGGAAAGAGCTCATCCATCTCTTGATAGAGTCCAAGTTGTCGAAGGAAGTCATCTTCCGGGTCGCCACTATCCAAACCAATGAATGGCTCCCATTGCATATCGGTTAAGAAATTTCCAGACGGGCGCTCAAACACTGCTGAGAGACGTGGTTGTGCTTCAATAACAAGCACGCGCATCCCCTCTTGGGCCGCAGCCGTCGCCAAAAAATACCCAGCTAACTGGTTACCAATCACAATTAAATCGTACTCATCATTTACCCGCATGGACGCCTCGATTGTACCTTAATTTTGTGCTTTCCGGCGCTGTTCTTCCAAAAAATGCGCCACACGTTCACTGGCCTGACAATGCAAGCGCAAAAAGAGATCTAGCGCTTCACGTGCCTTATAAGCCTGCTTGCCGCCGGGCACCGTCTGGCGAAACCATTCCTCTAGCAAAGAACCCTCTCTACTGCTATGCACCGAATAGGCTCCACCCATCAATTCCAAATTTCGCGCCTCCGGCATGCGTTCGTGATTGGGACCAAATGCAACCGGCAGACGATGTGCCGCTGGCTCAATCACCGAATGCACTGAACGACCGAATCCACCACCAACGTAGGAAGTGTGGCCAATGGCATAGAGCTCTAATAGAATCCCCATGGCATCGACGACCAGAACTGTCTTGCTTCGTGCCTCCTTCGCCTCTTTTAATTCCGATAGCAAAACCATTTCCATGCCAAAGGAATCAATCATCTTGGAGAGTTGTTGAATTTGTTTCGTAGTCGGTTCGTGCGGCACCAAAACCAATCGAAAATTTTCCCGTTCCAATTGTTTAAACGCACTCAAGAGTAGCGCCTCATCGGGTGCCCAAGTCGAGCCCGCAACAATGCAGTAACAATCTGACGGAAGCCAGTTTTCCTTCACCCAGCGAACCTCTTCCGGAGCTTTATCTTTCGCTAATGCACGCTGGACTGCTCGATCCACACGTGGATTACCGGTCACCAAAGCAACAGCATCCGCCCCCATATAGGACTCCCATTCACTCGCTGCAACGGAGTCCACAAAAGTCCATGCCGAAATCCAAGAAAAGAGAACCTGACGCAACCTCAAACCGAGGCGCCCAATAATTCCTCGTGGGGGCGTAGATGCGTTCACCAGCACAATCGGAATATTTCGCTCCCGTATGGCTGACATTAGATTTGGCCACAAATCATATCGATTTAAAATAAGGAGTGACGGTTCTAGCGTATCGATAAATTCCTGCATCTCCTGTGCCTGATCAAGCGGCAAATAGTCTGCGTACACAGCGAAAGACCAGTCTCGATACACTTTAGGCACTGATGGGGAAAAATAGGAGACATAAAGCGCCACATCGGATACGCCCCCCCATTCTTGCAGTACCGAAAATATTTGCTCCAATTCACCCACGGAAGAGACATGTACGAGGACGCGCTTTGGTTGGTCGTCTGTCTTGACATTAGAGCGCCAGCGATCAAGCAAGCCATTGCGTTCGCGGAATGTAGCCTCCCATTTAGGAATGAACGGTGCCATAAGTCGGAATACAAAGTATAGTAACGGCACTAAAACAGTATTATACAGCGTCACTCCATTACCTTTCCCAGAGATCACCTTTCCAGGAGATCATGAATCGCAATTAGAACAGAGTCCACATTGACTCTATCCATACAAGCTCTCGTGCCCATTCGCCAACAAATTCTCCCATTCTTCGAGCATGGGCGGCATAGTAGATCTACCCCGACGACCACACTCGTCTCCCTATACGTCGAATAGCCGAGGCTTGGATGCGTCGGCCCCTCGACCATAACAGTAGGAGCGCCACAGGCTTCCGCCACATGCACAAGCCCAGTATCATTACCAACTACAATCGTGGCATGCGAAGCGACCGTGCCCGACTCTGTTATATTGCACTTTCCAGCCAGCGAAATACTTTTGCTGTTTACGGCTTTCGCTGCATTTGCGATCTGCTCGCACCAAGTGTCCGTCTCTGCTCCTAAAACAACAATCGGTAATCGAGCAGCTAACGTTTTTGCAATCGTGGTGAACTTATCCGCGGACCAGCGCTTTCCGAGCCAAGCTCCGCCTGGTGCTAAAGCAATATATCGTTTCGGTAAACCAAATCGCTCTTGCAGCTTGGTGACTTCCGGTCGATCTAAGGCAGTTAAGGGTATATCGTCTACGGATACATCGTCTGCAGTCGATCTAAGTTCGCCGGCATCGATTCCTTGTAAATATTCTTGGGCACGCTTTGCGGCATTGATAAAACGTTTTGCTCTACCACCTCGACCAAGGCCAAATAAAAAACCCAGACGTAAAACATAGATGAAAAATTCTTGTAGACGCGGCTTCCGCGCCACAAAAAATGGGGTCTCGCGCAACAGGATCCAACGAATAATTTTTGTTCTAACGGTGTCATGCAAATCAAGTACGGCGGCAACTTCTTGTTCGCGCACAAAACTACAAACTAAATTGCGTGCCTCTTTTTCGCCTTGCTGCCTGTCATAGGTAAGAATCTCAACGTCGGGTAAAAATCTACGCACAAAATCAGCAAACGCAGGTTTTATGCATATAGTTACTCTGTGGCCTTGGCTTAGCAAAAATCGTACCGCACCACTGCATTGAACGATATCGCCCCACGCAGATAGTCGTAAAACCAGTATGTGTCGTGCTTGGTTTCCAACGGATTCTATTCCTTTATTTATATTGCAACGCGCCATTACCTCCATTACTCTGCCAAATTTCCAACCCTAACGCTACCATTTTGATACCGACGCGCCAATTTGACCACACAACTTAGTGTGTAAAAATTTCTGCCCTCTTGCTCAGAGTCGAAGTAAAAATACCAAAAATTCTTTTGCTTTTAGCTGGTGTTCTATATAACTTCCGCAGTTAAGAGGGTTGGCACAATCACCGCTATTTCGAGTGCTGTGTTTGAAATTAACAAAATGGGGGGCAAGAAGAATGAAACTTTCATCGATTAAATGGTGGCAATTCACTATCGTCAGCACGCTTATCGCATCACCGGCGTATGCGAATGCTAACAATGCAACAGCAGCGGCGGCAGCGACAGCGACAGCGACAGATTCTGCGACAAGTGCATCTGCAGCAACACGAGCAGCGACAGCGGCTTCCGCGGCAACGGATGCAGTGCCGAACGCGGCTACTTCCGTTTCTAAAAAGGAAGAGTCGATCATTGATCGTGCGAGCGTTAGATATTCACTACAAATTATTGGCCCAACTTTGGGTCAACTGGACGGAAACGACGGGCCAGGCGCTGACCTAGGAATGACCCACTTCTGGTCTCTCGGTTACAAAGTCAGTAACCGCGTGTCTGCTACATTGACGCCGTATTTCTCTACTCCGATTCGCTCTTCGAACTTGAACGACCGGGACAAACTTACCTTTGGTGACATGTACCTCACACTTTTCCACAACAAACTATATGAGAACAAGAAGCATGGTTTAAGACTTATGGGCTATATCCGTGGATATTTTCCAACATCTAAAGCGTCTCACGACCCTGCTCTAATTGGTTCTGCTAGAGAGCAACAAAATGGTAAGGGCCGCATCCGTCTTCTCCCCTCTAAGTCGTGGTTAGACGGTGATTTGAGGTTTACTTTAGACTCTTCTTTTTATGTCCCATTCCGCAAGGGTGGTCTAGGAGCAGGAAAAGCATCCTCCGTTCGCGACTACTATTTCTACTTCTTCCCGAATTTGTCGTACACAATCAGCAATTCATGGGGAACCTACGTTGCGTACAACGCACCACTTAGCCACTGGAAAGATTCTTCCAGCAGTGGTGGTAGTCGCTTCGATCGCTTCAGTGACGGTAACTCTCTAGAGTTTGGCGTTGAGTGGACAGGCGTGAAGAGCCTGCTTATAAGCCCATTCATCGCTATCAACCAAGGCAAGCCGCTCAAAAAAGCTGACGTTGCCGTGGTGGCACAATACAAGATTCTATAAGATTCTGGTTCTATAAAATTCTGATAGCAGAATAAAAGCCATTGAGCCCTTCTCCATCGACTGGGAAGGGCTTTTTTTATGAGAAGTTTTAGGTGACGACGTATATAATTTTAATATGCAGAGCAACTATTGGTATATACGACTACACGACTCATCTACTGGACCTTTCAGCCTCGATCAAATCCGCCAAGAATTTAAATCGAAATTCTTACATAGCGAATCTGAATTGTTGAAAATTGGGACAAGTGCGGAGTGGCGAAAAGCAACCAAATGGCCGGAACTGTGTGACCTTTATCGTGAACCAATCGATGTAAAAAAGTCTTTCTCGAAAGAAAGCATGATCTACCGGGCAAAGCCAAAGCAGAAGATGATTGATTGGAGTGAGAAGGAGAAAAAGCGTTTCTCTAAGAATCGTATTCTACGTGTGGCGGAAAAAAATTTACGTGCATTAGCCGAACGCGAACAAGAACTCGATAAAATTCGTAAAATTAGGGAGGCTAGTGAGAGTGCAGAGATTCCACTGCGACCAAAGAATATCGCCATTGATCCAAGCGTGGAGTTCAATCCACAAAATAACGAACTCCTTACAATATTTAAAACTGTAACAGATTATAACAACGAAAACATCGAAAGGGACGAGGACGAAGAGTTCGTTGAGGCCACCATCGCCGATCGCAATCGCTTACGCAAACGATTGCGAACAAGCTTAGTTCTATTCTTACTTGGAACCGCCGCTACATTTGCAGCCGCTTCAGTATGGTTATCCCCCACCAATGACCCGATGGAGGCAAGCAAAAACTTTCTCGATACACCAATTTTGAACACAAGTTCTCTGCCTAAAAAGCAGGGCCAACCCCAGCAAAGCACTTTAGTCACAATTAAAGACGGGGAAACCGTAAAAACGACGATCCCTACGATGACGATCCCTACGATAATGGCAACTCCGACGATAGCTCCGCTCCCTAATTTCAAGCCACCAACGCGACCGAAACGGAAATAGCGATGAAATTTGTGCTACACTTCGTGGCGACCTTTGTAGTGCTCTTGCCACCACTAGCGCTAGCCAATATCTGCCAGGTGCTTTCAGTTTTGATCTACCCTTTCTCGCCGCTTACATTCCGCAATATCAATTATTTTTTAGCTGCGTCCTGGTGGCATTTGCTCGTGCTCTACCAACACCATATCCATGGATTAAAAGCCTCTATAACTGGCGATGAGATCCCCTATGGGAAGCAAGCGATCGTCATATGCAACCACCAAACGATGGCCGATATTCCTGTGCTCTTAATTTTGGCAGAGAAAGCTGGCTGTATCGGTGGCATGCGCTTCTTCGTCAAGTACATCCTACGATACCTACCGTTCATTGGCTGGGGCATGCTTTTCCTAGACATGATTTTCGTGAAACGAGCCTGGCAAAAGGACAAAGATTTTATCCATCGCATGTTCCAAAATTTGCGAACTTACACAAAGCCCGTTTGGATTATTAATTATGCAGAAGGAACACGCTCCACTCCTAAAAAGCTAGAACGCTCGCGCGAATACGCCCGTGCGGCCGGGCTCCCAGAATTGAAAAATGTGATGCTCCCACGGCCTAAGGGCTTTGTCGAAACTTTCAAACATATGCACGACAAAATCGACTTCGTTTACGATGTAACGATTGCTTATACCTTGGAAAAACCTAACCTTTCGGATTTTTGTGGAGGACACATGAAAGAGGTCTCGATCCATATTCACTCCTACCGAACGGCAGATTTACCCAAAGAAGATAAGGCGCTCTCTCAGTGGCTAATAGACCGCTTCCTTGAAAAAGAGCAGATGATGGAAAGATTCATCCAAACTGGAGAACTCCAAAACAATCCATTGCAAAATTAATCTTGTTATAAGAACCGTGTTCCAAGTAGGGTATCTCTTGGGCCAAGACCTTCCAGTTTTACTCGAACTAACCGATTTACGGGAATATTTTCTGGCATCAACACTCGAAAGTAGGAGCGAGTCCTACCTTGAGTATAGCTCTTACCTTCCCATACAAAGGGTTTTGCCTCGCTCAGAACTTCAGCCAAGGCCCCAACTTTCGCACCACGCTCTGCTTCATAACGAGTGTCACTCAATGCACGTAATTCGCCGGCTCGTCGGCGCTTAACTGATTCTTCAACGCCAAACCCAGCCTGAATTAGTCGAGCAGCTTGTGTTAATTTTCTCTCGGAATAAGAGAAAACATGCAAGCGCGTCCAAGGAGATTGCTGAAGGAAGGTCATTGTTTCCCTGTGGTGCTGCTCCGATTCGCCCGGAAAGCCTGCTATCATATCCATACCAATAAATGCTCCCGGGATCATTTCCTGAATCTCGTGCAAACAATCCGCTGATCTTTTTGCATTATAGTGTCGCTTCATTCCTTTTAAAACTTCGCTCGAGGCTGACTGCAAGGAGACGTGAAAATGCGAACAAAGCCGAGGTTCATGAGCCATCAGTTCTAATAAGGACTGGTCAATTTCACTGGGATCAAGGGAGGTTAATCGCAAACGTGGCAAATCCGTTTCGCGTAAAATTTTTTCCACTAAACCAGTATAGGATAAATCGGCAAAATTATAATCAGCAGCATGAATTGCTGTTAGCACAACCTCTTTAATGCCACGTTCACGAGAGCTCTTAATTTCATCGACAACAGATTTAGGATCGAGACTACGACTACGTCCCCTCGCGTGGGGAATAATACAATAAGAACAAAACTGATTACAGCCATCTTGCACTTTAAAAAAGGCTCGCGTGCGTTGCGACTCACCGCTCCCTAGAGCAGCACCTGGTTCGAAATCCATTTCTTTATGCCAAATAGTTCGTTTGCCACTAACAACAAATGCCCTAGGCTGATCTTCACTAGGCTGAACTAAAGCAGCTCGGGCAATTGCCTCTGGTAATAAAGCCTTTCCCGAATTCCGTCCTAAAATAACTCGATCATATCCCGCAAAGGCGGAATCCTGAATCGAATCCGGATTCACTTCAGCCATGCATCCTGTTAACACTACGATTTTGCCTGTACGGCTTTGCCGACGAATCATTCCCATGGCATCGCGATCAGCTCGATCCGTAACAGTACAGGAATTAACAATATAAACATCAGCTGCTTCATAGGAATCCGTAAAAATTCCGCCAAAGCGCTGTAAACGTTTCTCTAGATATTGCGAATCAGTCAGGTTCGCCTTACAACCTAGCGTCTCTATCTTATAGGTGAATTTCTGGCCTGAACTCACGCCGCTCATATTGCCGCATTTTCTAAGACGCGATTGATCCAACCCCCACCAAGGATTTCCTGCCTATCATTATAGAGAACCGCAGCTTGTCCCGGAGTGATTGCTCGTTCTGGTTTATCAAGTTTAATCAACACTTGGTTTCCAGCAAAGAGCCGCGCTTTGCCTGGAGATGGGTTCTGCAAGGAACGCACACGTACAAATATTTCTTTGTCTTCTACAAATTCTTTACCCGTCATCCAGTTAAAATTATCGGCCATAAAACATTGGCGGTGCAGGGATTCATCTTTCCCTAAATAGATCAAATGATTTTCTGCATCCACTCCGGTCACAAACATATCCGCTGGATTATAACCTAGTTTATAAATTTCTGACTGCACTTCACCTGGAATGCCTTTACGTTGGCCGACAGTATAGTTATAGATACCTTTCGGAGAATCGATTCGCTCGCCTTCTGGCAAAACGTACTCACCTTTTCCAAGAATTTTTTTGTTCATGCGATTTTCGATAAAGGCAGCATAGCCTTCCTTACCGACAAAACAAATCTCGTGGGAATCAGGTTTTTTCGACACGCGCAGAAGACCAAGTTTTTCTGCCATCTTTCGAACTTGAATTTTTCGTAGATCACCCAGAGGCATCATTGTCATAGCTAGCTGCTCTTGAGTCAAACCAAACAAATAATAGCTCTGGTCCTTATGTTCATCCAAAGCTCGGGCAATCGAATAACGCTTAAACACTTCATCAAAGTGAACCTTGGCATAATGCCCGGTTGCTACATGAGTCGCGCCCACTTCAGCCGCACGCTCCAAAAGAAAGTCAAACTTAATATGGTTATTGCAAAGTACGCATGGATTGGGTGTACGTCCGGCTATATATTCCGAAACAAAACGATCGATGATCTTTTCTTCAAACGCATCCACCGCATTGATCACAAAGTGTGGCACCTCAAGTTTTTCACAAACTCTGCGCGCATCATCCATATCAGAGATGGAACAACAAGAGTCGAAGCGGTCTTTCTCCTGCTTAGAATTATCAAAAGTTTGTACAGACATTCCAATGACGTCATAGCCCTGCATTTGCAGGAGCGCTGCTACCACAGAGGAATCCACCCCACCGCTCATTGCGACCACAACTTTGCCTTTTTGTTTTTTACTAGTGTTTGTCCTTAGCATTTCGCCGTCTCTAAATACATCTCACCGCCTCTAAATGCCCCGACTACACTACTCGATTTTGACTTTCTTGACTAGTATCGCCTGGCGAATCCGCTCAACGACGACGGGAAGAGTCTCGATGAAGTAATCTACATCCACTTCTGTGGTCCCAAGTCCTAGGGATACACGAATTGTAGCTGCTGCGTCTTCTTTGGAATAGCCCATCGCGAGTAAAACATGAGACGGATTGACTGTGCCAGAATTACAAGCAGAACCAGCTGAAACGGCAATGCCTTCAATATCGAGCCCCATCAAAATTGAATCACTCCGAAGTCCAGGGAACATAAGATTTGTTACATTAATCGAGCGCTGAGAACTGCTCGCCACGACCACCATGCCTTCAATCTTATCTGTTAGTTCAGACTCGATCCGATCACGCCAGGATTGAATTTGGCTATAGCTCACTTCCTCCAGAACACGAGCTGCCTCGCCAAAACCAACAATGCCAGCCACATTCAAGGTGCCCGCCCGACGCTTCCGCTCCTGAGCACCGCCGGCAAGCAACGAATCTAAAATCAATCCTCGCTTTATATAGAGACCACCGACTCCTTTCGGGCCACCAATTTTATGCGCCGAAAATGAAACTAATTCAGCGCCCGACTCCTTTACCGAAAATTTTCCTAGCTTCCCACTATGAAGGCCCGGCAATTTTCCTGGTGCTTGGACTGCATCTATATGAAAGATTGCGCCAAAGCGTTTGCATAGTTTCGCGACTTCTGCCATTGGCGTCACGACTCCGGTCTCATTATTTGCGGCCAGGAGTGAGACCAAAATTTCGGGACTGCTAGAAAACTCGGACTCCTCCGGCTTCTTGCCAAAATCGCTGATAGCCTGAAGGCAAGTCTCAAGCTGCTCTAATAAAAAGATCCCATTGGAGTCAAGCTCTAGAAAATGTACCTCGGCGCCGAGGCCAGCAATAAACTCCGCCGATTGTAAGGTTGCATCGTGTTCGGCTTGGGTCGTGACTAGATAAAATTTTCGCTTTTCTTTAAGGGCATAAAAAAAAGAGCCCTTAATGGCGGTATTGATCGACTCTGTTCCAGAGGCAGTGAAAATAAATTCTTCTGGGCTTTCAAAATCGAATTCGGCTTGGATATGCTCACGAGCTTCATCCACCGCAGTTTTGGCTTTGCGACCGGCCCAGTGGATAGAGCTGGGGTTGCCGTAACCCTCCTCAAAAAAAGAAAGCATGCTCTTCTTCACAGCATGCTTTATCGGACTCGTTGCATTGTAATCTAAATAAACTTTTTTCAAATGTCAGTTTCTAGCGGACGCTCAGCGCTCAGCGGAGGCTGAGGTGTAGAAGCTGTAACACCACCGGTAGCCGCGCCACCGTCAGTAGTCGCTTCTGCTGCCCGACCACTAGCCTTGCGGATTAGATCACCAAGAGTCGTCGTCTCTAGATACTCTTGCATAAGAACCGCGAGGTTTTCGAAATAGGACTTTGTCAACACGAACTCCACCGTTTGCTCAGTCATGTTGGCAGAGCCAATGATGTCACGGGCTGGGTTGATATTCTCACCAACACTGAGCAACACATCTTTAATCGCAATCTCATCCATGGAGCGGGCCAGCAGGTAACCCCCGCCTGGGCCACGAACCGACTTCACTAGATTACCTTTTCGTAATCGACGAAAAAGCTGCTCCAAATAATGAAGAGAAATTCTTTGTCCTTCAGAAATTTCCTGCAAGCGAACCGGCTTGCCGTTGGAATTAAAACCGAGGTCCAAGATTGCCCTCACTGCATATCGGCCTTTTGATGTCAGTCTCATAAGTGTTTATACCCCCCTAGGTTGCCTAGCGAAATTCCTATCATAACGTATTGACTTCGTCAATTATCCGCAGAGAATAGTCGCCAGTTTTATTAAACCAATGCCCTCTATTATCTGTCGATGCTGTTTTTCCCAAATACATTGCATACTGTCAACAATAAATGATTAAATTATTCCAAAAATTTCAGGTCCTTTCGAGCATTATCCGTGATCTTGGCTAACCGACCTGAACCTTTGTACAAAATTTCCACCATAACTATATGATTTTTAAGATTTTTTTCTGATATCCCCAACCTAGAAAACCACTCCACAACATAGATATTTTTCGTCGTGAAGAATTCAAGGCCACCAAAATCATCCAACAAGTCACCCTCTGGAAGCCGAGTGAAATCGCAATGATGCACGATTAAACTGCTGTGCGTCGAAGAATTTTTAGCTTCGTACTCATTCACTAAAGTAAAAGTTGGGCTCGTTACCTGCTTAGATTTGCCACCAAGGCCAAGTATTATGCCCCGGCATAAACTGGTCTTTCCTACTCCAAGTTCCCCTTCCAAGAAAAGTACCGAACCTGGTTGGATTAGCTTGGCTATACGTTTCCCGAGCTCTATCGTCGAGCCCTCATCGGGAAGTTCGACAATAACCGAACTCATCGTTTACACTTTATTAGGTCTAGCAGGCCAAAATCGACAAAATACATCACGGTTGTAGACGAGAAGGCTGGTCAATCGCTTCACCCTTATAGCGCCGTAAGTGTAAGAAGCTCTCGCCAATATTACTGATTATATCGCTCGCACTCATTGCCCTATAGCCCAGCTTGCGAGCTGCAAAATTACCAGATAGTGAGTGCAGAAAAACAGCCAGACAAGCCGCCTCTACCGCTTTCATACCCTGACCTAGGAGACCTCCAATCATGCCCGCCAGAACGTCACCTGAGCCGGCTGTGGCCATTCCATCGTTAGGATAGTCATTTAGGAAGAATTGATTCTCACCGGCTCCAATAAATGTAGTGGCCCCTTTCAGTAACACGACAGCATTAGTTGCCTCGACTGCTCGTTGTACATAGCCCATGGGATCGGCTACAACCTCTTCCTTTTCTACATCCATCATTCGAGCCATTTCACCGATATGTGGTGTGAGAACCGTAGGTCCAGTTCTACGCAAAAGCTCGTCCCTCAGTTTTGGGTCTGCGAGGAGATTAATACCGTCGGCATCAATCACAATTGGGCCGTGATAGTACTGAATCATTTCACAAAGCAAGCCTTCTACACGCTTACCTGTATTCAAGCCTGGTCCGATTACTACGGACGAATAATCCTCCTGAATCGCTTGCCGTTGCTTTTGGAGCTTGCTAGCATCGGTCTCGATTGCCATGGTCATTATCTCATCATTGATCTTGCCCATTAAGGTTTCCCAGCATTCTGACCAAGTAGCCGCCGAGACAAGTCCAGTACCCATTCGTAAGGCAGCTCGGGACGCCATTGAAACTGCGCCCAGACGCCCCTTTGATCCACCAATAATTAAAACATGACCGAAGGAGTTTTTATGACCATAGCGATCCCGGCGACGCAAAAGTGGGGCGACTGTCTTTTCATAAATCGCAGAGACCATGCCTTCGTCGCGAAAATTTGGGGGTAGAGAGATATCAATTACCTGCAGTTCGCCCCGGTGAAGCGCGCCTGGAGCGATATAATGACCTAACTTTGCGAAACCATACGTAAGCGTTAAGTCCGCCTGCACACATTGGCCAACGACTGACCCACAAGTGCCATCAACACCCGTTGGAATATCCAGTGAGACACAATAATCGACTTTGCTATTCATGCAGTCAGCGACATCTGCATAAAGACCTACAAGCGACCCCTTGAATCCAATCCCAAGCAATCCATCAACCGCCATATAGGGGCCAGGACCAGAACTTAAATATTCCTCAAGTGGAGCCACGTTTTCGAGATAGACCGGCCGGACTTTCTCCTTGAGTAAAATTTCTAAATTCTGGCGCGAATATTCATTATAGGATTCTGCCTCATGCAAAAGAAAAAGCCGCACTTTTTTGCTCATAGAAATCAGGTGCCTGGCCACGACTAGTGCATCACCACCGTTCTTTCCTTTTCCGGCAAAAACCAAAATATCACTTTCAAAGCCAAGCTTATCGTATTGCTCTGCGATCACTTCCGCGGAGCGGGCTCCGGCGTTTTCCATCAAAACAATCGACGGAATTCCGAATTCATTGATAGCTCGTTCATCGATCTCTCGCATTTCTTGGCTTGTTACAATCCGCACAGCAGGTCCTTTCCAGATACACCTCTATCCTGATCCGTACAGTATCACGGATGCCATCGAATATTCACCGTCATGGGCGATCGAAAGAAAAATTTCTTTCCCACCGAGGGCAGCGAAAGCCTCCGCACATTTGCCGCTCAACTCTAACTTAGGCGGGCCGACAGGTTCATGCACCACGCCTACCTCTGACAGGTAATCGGAAGCGCCAATTCCAGTGCCCATGGCTTTTCCAAAAGCTTCCTTAGCCGCAAAGCGGGCAGCAAAGTACTGCTCCGGACTTTCATGTTTTGTGCAATATTCAAATTCATGGTCAGTGAACACCCGCTTGGTGAAATTGTCTCCCTGGCGCTCGATCACGGCAGTGATTCGTAGGATATGCACGAGATCTACGCCATGACCCAGGATGCGCATCACTTTTCCCCTAGGGCTTCATTAAAGGCCAATGCAATTTTACGACATTCCCGGCGAATCTCATTGCTATCTTCCCCCTCCATCATCACACGCGCGAGCGGCTCCGTTCCTGAGTACCGCACAAAGACTCGACCTCGACCAGCCATCTTCTTTTCTGCCTCCTGAATTAATGCCTGAACTTCCGGTAAAGACTCCAGCAACGGCTTTTCTCGGACTCGTATGTCCTCCCGCACCTGCGGCAACAATTTTACGGATTGCTTCAATTCGGAGAGCAGCTTTCCAGTCGACTTCATTAGCTCCAACACTTTAACCGCAGCTAAGAGACCATCACCGGTAGAAGCGAAATCAGAGAAGATGATGTGGCCCGATTGTTCGCCGCCGAAATTATAACCACACTTACGAATCTCTTCCATGACGTAACGATCACCGACGGGCACACGCACCATGGTGATGTCATTCTCTTTCAACATGATCTCAAGCCCCATATTCGACATCGGGGTCGTGACGATGGTGTTTTTGGCTAGTCGACCTTCCTGCTTCAAAGCGAGGGCACAAATACCCATGATCTGATCTCCATCGACCCTATCACCGTTCTCATCACAAAGAATTAAGCGATCCGCATCACCGTCGATCGAAATTCCTATATCAGCCTTAAACTCTACGACCGCCCCCGCCGCAACTTCTGGAAATAGGGCACCGACCTTCTTATTAATATTTGTGCCACTTGGCGCCACGCCATGCTTATATACTCGCGCACCAAGCTCCTTAAACAACAATGGACCCACTTTATAGCCAGCCCCGTTAGCACAATCAATCGCTACAGTTATTCCATCCAAATTAAAAGCTTTAGCCGTTATACCCTTGAGAGAGGAAATATAACGTCCTAGAGCATCGTCCACTCGTACTGCTCGGCCAATATCATCTTTGGTCGGCGCACCTTTGCGTTGCCCCTTACTTGCGCCGTTACCGAGATACTCAAAGACCAAGTCCTCAATTTGATGTTCCAGCTCATCGGGAAGCTTAAATCCTGCGTGATCAAAAATCTTAATGCCGTTATCTTCAAAAGCATTGTGAGAGGCGGAAATCATTATCCCCGCATCGGCCCGCATAGACTGCACAAGAAATGCGATCGCTGGCGTCGGCAATGGCCCTACGAGCAAAACATCCGCTCCGGCGGAACAAATCCCCGAAGAAAGAGCCTGCTCGATCATATAGGAGGAAATACGTGTGTCCTTACCAATAATAATCCGCGGGTGGGGATAGGTAGTGCGGTGCTGACCACCGATACGGTCTAAGAGCACCTTCGCCGTAGCAGCCCCCACTTGCATAGCAATTTCGCCAGTCATGGGAAATACATTGGCTTTGCCACGAATCCCATCGGTTCCAAATAATTTCCGTTTCTTTTCTACCAAGGCCTTAATTCTCCAGCTGTACCTTTACTTCCTCTGGTACCACTCTTACAAGCTTTACTCCTCTCGGGAGGCGAACTTGTACCTCTCGAACGTATTGCCCTGGACTGAGGCTCTTAAGGTCAACAAAAGCGTTCACCCGTTCCGGGGTCAACGTTCGAATGAGTTTTGGTGGGCATTTTACGTAAAGCGCCACCTTCTCCACATCTGCAGAAAATTTTCGATCCGCCAAAATTTTGAGTGGCACGCCCGCTACCCGGAAATTGGATCCTTTAGGCTCAACTTCCACCAATATTCGTGGGGGAATTTCCTCATCAAAGCTGACACCGGATATTCCAATCTCCACCGGGACTTCCCATTTCAGACTGGGGCGCACATCGGCTAGATCAATTGGTTGAGATTGTAATACGCGAATTCGCTCCACCTTTGACTTCGGTCCTTTGATCCGAGCAGTCTTTGGCACCGACTCCAATTTTAAGAGCTGCATTCCATTCGGCAATTGGTTAGCGGTACGCACCTTAATTGGAATATTGCGATATTTAATCGGTTCGATCACCGGATAAATACGCGAAGGCGAAATCGAAATAACTTTTACACCGATTGGTAAACGCAATATATCGGCCGTAATTGTATGGTAGGTCGGCCCCGGCTTTGCATCAGAAAAATCTATCTGAATCGCGTTGATATTATTAATAATCGTGCGCAAAAAAAATTTCGACCCCGAGAGACGGAAGGTCACTTTGTCTGTAATATCGTTGGCAATCATAAAATCCGTCGGCAACGTCAATTCTAGTGGGACTTCTTTGGAAACTTCAATGCTATTCGAGGATAAAACAAAAAACCAAAGACCGAAGGCTACAACGAGCGAGAAAAGCTTCCAGCCAAGGTTGGCGAAAAGAAAATTCATCATGACCGCCCCCCAAGTGGGCTATCCGCCTCTTTACCAAAATCCATTAGCTCAAGAATTACTGCAAGACTCTTGGCCAATTCATCTTCTGGCAGTTTACCAGTAATTCGACCGCCTTTAACAAGATAGCAAGCTCCCGCTTCTTCCGACACCAGTACAACAACCGCATCCGTATCTTCCGTTAGTCCAATTGCAGCTCGATGTCGCGTACCGTAGCGCTTATCTACGTTTGGATTTTTCGTCAGCGGCAAGAAACAACCAGCCGCTGCGATCCGAGCATCTTTGATAATGACCGCCCCATCGTGAATTGGAGAAGAAGGAACAAAAATTGAATAAAGCAATTCGCTACGAACCTTCGCATCCAAGCGTGCTCCGGTATCAATAAAGTTCTTTAGGCCAGACTCTCGCTCAATCACAATTAGCGCACCGATTCGATCGTAGGCCATACGAGCTGCAGCTTTGGCAATCTCATCGACCACCATGCGATCTAACTCACCCGCAGATGAACCCAGAAATGGATTTTTACCCACATAGGCTAGCGTACGCCGCAAATCATCCTGGAACAGAACAATGACGATAATAAATAGATTGTCGAAGAAGTTTTGCAGAACCCAGTGAATCGTAAAGAGGTTGAAATAGTTGGAGACGATAAAAAAGAAGCCCAGGAAAAGTAGGCCTGTGATCATTTGCACGGCGTGGGTGCCGCGAACAATCATAAACACTCGATATACAATGATAGCTACAAGAAGAACATCGAAGAAATCACGCTTGGAAAATCCAGAAACGATACTTTGAAAGAGTTCGAGCATTACAGTTCATAGCCATCGCACCAAATCCTTTTGGTCTACAGCACCCCACCCCCACCTTAAGCTCTCTTCCTGATCGCTTCTGCTTTTACCAAATCCCTAAACTACAGGAGCCGGAGAACCAGACACCACACCACCACCATCGGCGGTTTCGTCCTCGTCTGAAGCCGCTGTTCCAGAGGTGTTATCTCCACTCTCTCCACCTGCTTGCGAGCTTCTCTTTTTCGGAAGAGCCGCGCCACTCATGAGTAATTCTAATTGATCCCGAGCCAGGGTCTCATAATCTAATAGAGCCTCAGACATAGCCGTCAAGATCTCCATATTGGATACGAGTAAGTCCTTAGCTCGTCGATAATTGCGCTCAACCACTTCACGAACCTCTTGGTCAATCAAACGAGCCGTATCTTCTGAATAGGATTGTGCTTTACCAATATCCCGGCCAAGGAAAATCTCTTCGTCGCGCTTAGCAAAAGAGATAGGTCCTAAGCGGTCACTCATCCCCCATTCGCAAACCATTTTGCGGGCGATATCTGAAGCCCGCTCAATATCATTGCCAGCACCAGTGGTCTTATGACCGAAAACCAATTCCTCGGCAATTCTGCCTCCCATAAGGAAAGCGATCATGTTCTCCGCACGCTCTCTTGAATAGGACAGGCGGTCTTCATCTGGAAGTGTTTGCGTAAGACCAAGCGCCATTCCCCGTGGAATAATAGTGACCTTGTGGATCGGGTCCGTACCTGGAAGCAACCAACCCACGATTGTGTGACCAGACTCGTGATAGGCTGTATTGCGCTTTTCATCGTCTGAAATCACCATGGACTTTCGTTCCACACCCATGAGGACCTTATCCTTTGCCTGCTCAAAATCGTGCATTTCAAGAAATTTCTTATCCGCCCGTGCGGCAATCAAAGCCGCTTCATTGACGAGGTTCTCTAGATCCGCGCCAGAGAAGCCCGGTGTGCCCTTGGCGATTATTTTCAAATCAACTTTCTTAGAAAGCGGTGTTCTTGAAGCATGCACAACAAGAATCATCTCTCGGCCACGAACGTCAGGCTTATTCACCACTACACGACGATCAAACCGTCCTGGACGAAGTAGCGCTGGATCCAATACGTCTGGTCGGTTTGTCGCAGCCACTAGGATCACGCCTTCGTTTGATTCAAAGCCATCCATTTCAACAAGCAACTGATTCAGAGTTTGTTCCCGCTCATCGTGGCCACCGCCAAGACCCGCACCCCGTTGGCGTCCAACCGCATCAATCTCATCGATGAAAATAATGCATGGAGCATGCTTCTTGCCTTGCTCAAATAGATCACGCACTCTCGAGGCACCAACGCCTACAAACATTTCCACAAAATCAGAGCCAGAAATAGAGAAAAACGGCACACCCGCCTCACCGGCAATCGCGCGCGCTAAAAGCGTCTTACCCGTTCCGGGGGGTCCTACCAGTAGAACACCTTTCGGAATACGCCCACCAAGGCGAGTAAATTTCTTCGGATCTTTGAGAAAATCGATAATCTCCACGAGTTCTTCTTTGGCTTCCTCAACGCCGGCCACGTCCTTGAAAGTAATCTTTTTCGAGTTTTCGTTCAGGAGTCTTGCTTTTGACTTACCAAAGCTCATCGCTTTGCCGCCACCCAGTTGCAGCTGTCGCATGAAGAAAACAAAAATAATTACTAGCAAGAGGATTGGGAACCAAGAAAGCAAGGCTTGCTTCCAAAAAGGGGTCGCTTCTTCCTTTTTGTTTTCAAAGGGAATCTTTGCCGTAATTAGCATCTCTTCCAGGTTCTCGTGAGTCTTACCCGCAATAGTTTCAAACTCCTTTTTCCCGTTGGTTTCAGTTTTATATTTTCCAGTCACCTTATCATCATGAGAAACGACTACTTCTGCTATGTTCCCTTCATTCACTGCTACGATGAAATCGGAAAATTTGATCTTATCCGTAGCTGGCTGCGGTTGATCAAATGCCTTGAATAGGGTGGCACACATCAGAACTAACAGGATCCAAAGGGCAAACGTCTTGTGTTGTTGGCGCATATGCTAGTCTTCTTCTTTCACTAGGTTTAGTCTAATACCATAACAAGGTTACGGTGCACGTAGCAAGCAGACTTGAGGCCAATCTTGTACTCGACAGACTCGGGACTAACAATTGAATAATGCGCATAGTATTTTTTGTACTCTAACGAAACGCTCTGACTTAGCTTGCATTCATTCCGGCTAGCGAGTATTCCAAGAGCCCTGGGATGAATTGTGCCCAAGGAGAAATGAATGACAGTAAAAACGCCAGTCTACCTGGACTACCATGCAACAACGCCCGTGGACCCTCAAGTTCTCAAAGCTATGCTCCCCTACCTGAAGGAGGACTTTGGCAACTCTCATTCCACAACCCACGCTTTTGGCTGGAAAGCCGAGAAAGCTATCGCCATAGCGCGGGAGCAAATTCGCAAGACGATCGGTGCAGAAAACTGCCGTGAAGTGATTTTTACAAGTGGGGCGACGGAATCCAATAATTTATCCATTGTCGGCGCAGCCCGGGCTAATCGTTCGCGCGGACGCCATATTCTCACGAGTGCAACCGAGCATAAAGCGGTGCTGGACACTGTAAAACACCTCGAAGCCGAAGGGTTTGCTGTGACGGTCCTAACACCAGACGAGTTTGGCCAGATTACAGTGAAGCAGATAGAGGACGCCATTCAACCCGAAACAATTTTAATGAGCTTTATGGCTGCCAACAACGAGATTGGCACTCAGAATCCGATTCATGAGATTGGAGCGCTTGCCAAGAAACAAGAAATTCTCTTCCACTGCGATGCAGCCCAGGGCCTTGGCAAAATGGATATCGATGTCGAGCGCGATGGTATCGATCTCATGTCAATTTCGGGACATAAAGTCTATGCTCCGAAAGGCGTGGGCGCACTTTACATACGACGGAAGAACCCACGCGTGAAGCTGGAGCCCCTTTCCTTTGGGGGTGGACATGAGCACGGTATGCGTTCAGGAACGATGAATACACCCGGAATCGTCGGACTAGGCAAGGCTTGTGCTTTGATTGATGAACTCGGCGTAGCCGAAAAAGAGCGCATTCGCAAAATGCGGGATCGCTTGGAAAAGGCCATTCGAGAGGCTTTCCCCGACCTCCTACTCAATGGTCACCCCGAAGAGCGGTTATACAATAATTTAAACGTTTCTGTGCCCTATGTGGAGGGCGAGTCACTACTCCTAGGACTCCGAGATTTAGCCATTTCCTCCGGATCTGCATGTAACTCAGAATCGATGGAAGGCTCCTATGTGCTGCGAGCAATTGGGCGCTCGAACGACCTGGCTCGCGCCTCAATTCGATTTGGGCTCGGCCGCTTTACTACCGAGGAAGAGGTCGATTTTGCCATCGAAAAAGTGTATCATGCCATTAGGCACTTGCGAGCGAACTCGCCGCTATATGCATTAGCTGTGAAGAATGGTGAGGCGCCGCCGGTAGACGCTTAGAGTATGCATTAAAGACATTTGAAGGTACGTTATGATTAATTTAACCAATTCGGCCGTTAGCCAAATTAAAAAGCTTAAAAGCGAAGAGCAAAAAGCGAATCATGTTCTTCGCGTGGCCGTTGTTGGCGGTGGTTGTAGTGGTATGTCCTATAAACTCGATTTTGATACTAAAATTGGTGAGAAGGACAAGGTTTTCGAGTACAGTTCCGTGAGGGTAGTTGTAGACCCTAAGTCCTATCTTTTCCTTAAGGACATGACACTCGATTTTTCTACTGGCCTAAATGGTAAAGGCTTTGAGTTCACTAACCCTAACGCCTCAAAGAGTTGCGGCTGCGGCTCGTCATTTGCTGTATAAGTCTGTGCTAGGGGAAATTTGATGCAGTTAGAGTTCAAAAGAAAAGATACGGTTGTAGACCTAGAAGTTGGCTCTTCGATTTTGGAACATGCGGAAAAATACGGAATAGACCTCGACCATGCTTGTGGTGGTAATTGCTCCTGCACAACTTGCCACGTTTTTATTGAGACCGGAATGGAGAATTTATCTTCGCCGGCAGAAGATGAATCTGCATTATTGGATACACTAGCAAACGCGAGCCCCAACTCTCGCTTGGGCTGCCAGGCTCGAATCGAAAGGTCAGGGGTAGTTTCAGTTTCTGTACCAGAATAATGTTTCGTTTTTAATCGTCGTGTAACGGGGAATCGTCGCGCGCCAGGGGGGGGAGAATTATGGATAAAGTAACAGCACGCCATATTTTGGTTGAAACAGAAGAAACAGCTCAAGAGCTCATCGAAAAGTTAGATTCTGGTGCGAGTTTTGAAAGCTTAGCAGCGCAATTTTCCAAGTGTCCATCCGGTAAACAGAGTGGATTGCTAGGCACATTTGGCAAAGGGCAAATGGTTCCAGAGTTTGAAACAGCTACTTTCGCACTACAAGTCGACGAAATTTCTCCGCCAGTTCAAACTCAGTTTGGCTTCCATATTATTGAAAGACTGGCCGATGAAGGCTAATTCCCATTTTAGCATCGCTACAACATATAAATTTTATATTAAATCGTAAAAATTTTAATATTTCAGCGACAAATAGAGAAAAAACAAACAAATAATACGTATTTTTTTCCTTGCAAAAATTATAGGCAATGCTAAAACACAGTAAATCAACGCAACGAGTTGATCTTTTTTACAAATTTACAAAGAAATGTGTAGAGGAAACAACAAAGATGGTAGTTCGAATAATCAGTATAGCAATGATGTTAGGCCTTCTTCTTAGCCTTTCATTTTTTTTCGCGCACCCGGTTCTAGCTGCTAGTTATGACGATGACTATTGTGGCAACGGAGGCGGCACAGGCGGCGGAACTCCCTCTCCTCCTGTCGAAGAATACCAAATCAACTAATCACAGCCCCTAGCCATAGTTGAGACAACTATGGCTGGCGCCATTCACCCCACCCACGAAGTGAAATGTCCTCATCAAAGTTATCTGACTGAATGTGGAAGCCTCCCAAAAATGAGCCCTGATACCAAGGGACAAAATCCAGATGAATATCACAAGTTTCTCCTGCAGCAAGTGTGTCTTTACAGCTCGTCACGCCACCAAATGCTGAACTGCCAGTAATGCTCATCTCGATATTCGTAATCTCTTCTTCAGAATTATTCTCGAAGCGAAGTGCTCTATATTCGCTCATATGCACTTTGACAAAGCCAAAATCTACTACCATACCCCACGCAGGTCGTACGGAGCCTTCAGTCGTATGCGCTTCAACGAAGCCAAAGTCCGCTATCCGACGGGCAGATTGTTGAATGGATCCCATTGGAACGGACCTTAGTTGAATGGACTCTACTTGAACGGGCTCCGCTTGAACCACCTGCATTGAAAGCACCGACGCGATAATTGCCAACAAAACTCGCATACCGTAATCCCCTATGTTCTTGATATGCCTATTCTTTCAAAAATCTGAAATTTTGCAAGTGGCAAATTGATTTTTGACAGTCAACCCGCTAAAAATCCTCCATGCAAATTTTTACTGCAACATTTAAAGACAATTTAGTTCTCAGGGCCTTAGGCTTTTTGAAAATTCCAATGTTGGGCTTTACTCGTCCTAGAATTTTGGAGTTAACGGACGAACGGACGGAGGTTCGTATCCCTCTTTCGAGGAGAACAAAAAATCACCTTAATTCGATGTACTTTGGTGCGTTCGCTGTGGGCGCAGATACCGCTGTTGGACTGCTAGCCTTTAAAAAAATTCGTGACTCTGGAAAACCCGTAAATTTAATTTTCAAAGACTTTCACGCGAAATACCATCGGCGTGCAGAAAACCATGTACATTTTGTTTGCGAGGAAGGCAGAGCAATTGGCCGCTTAGTGGACGAAGCGGTCCAGACGAAAGAACGTGTATCTAAAAAATTCAACGTTCATAGCTACGTTGCGAAAGAAAATATGAAAAAGCCTGTCGCCACTTTTACACTGACGTTGTCACTAAAACTCGCATAAAAGAAAAATTAAATTTCCCAAGAATACTCTCACTCTTACTCTCAAGGATAAGGCAACACTACAACGGCACTTGAGCGTCGCGGCCCGCTCGAGCTTTTCCACGTGGGCGGACCGTAGTTGGCATTAGCGCATCCCGCAGAATAGCCTCTTGTTCCTTCAGCATAATCTCCATCAGCTCATTTGGCGGAAGTTTATATAACTTCACGACTTCGCCCAATTTCTTCAAAGGTAGCGTGCATAAGCCGCGCTCCATATCGGAAATAAATTGAGACGAGCCATAGCCAAGCTTGTCGGACACCTGTCGTTGCGTCAGTCCTAACTCGATACGCCTTTGGCGTAAAAATCGACCGATGTTTTTAAATAATTGTTCCTTCATGCTAGCTCCCTCCATAAACCACCAGCTTATCCACAAACCGCTAGCTTACTCCCAAACCATTAGTTCAGCCCTATTACTCCGTAGATATTTAACGGAATTTTTCACATGACAGGACGAGTTGTCAGATAATATTAGAACTCAAGCAGAAAGCCTCATTTTTGTGCGTTACATCTTTACTAAGTAGATCAACCCCGCTAGCGTGGAGTAGAACAAAGGCTTTGCGAAGGAGAGCAAAAATGAGAAAGTTTTTTTTAACCTTTGCGCTTATGGCGCTATTTGTCTTGACATTTCCAGTAGTTTCTCAGGCGGACACTTTCGACGGCGAATGGGAAGGTCAAGGTGAACTCGAGGTGGATAATGTTCGCTCCTCTATCGATTGTGATTTGGTGGAGTTCGCCTTCATGCAAACTAAGACGAAACTGGAGTTGCAGAGTGGGCAAGCCCTTTGTGAGCAGTTCCGCTTCATCTACCCACAAAAAATGCGTTTTCGCGTTAATAACGGCGTCATTTATGACGGTAACATTGCAATCGGTATGACTGGCGAAGGCTACACTCATTTCATCTTTAGTGTGCGCGAAGGCAATTTGAATGTAATAGATATTCGCCGGTCTTCCTTAGGAATGCAGCTTATCCATACCCAAAGTGATTGGGGACGAACAGGCACCGTGCTACGAGCTACATTAGCCAAAGAGGAACAATTTTTCTTCGATTAGGGCGGTCTTTTTTTCACTCTGATCGAGCGTTTACTAGAGCTCATAAGCTACTGCATCACAATCAAATGCAACTTTGATTTTCCCAGCCCGACAAGAATAAATCCTCGATTGGCAAATTGTTCCTTACGGACAACTAGCCTTTCGTCCTGAACCTTTTCCCGATTGATGGAAACTGCGTTGCCTTTAATATGCCGTCTAGCTTCACCCTTAGACTTTACCAACCCTGTCCTAACCAGTAGATTAGTAATCTCTATTGAGTCCGATTCGGCGAACTCCGAACTAGATACTTCTGCCTGCAAAAACTCTAAAGTTTTGGCGTCGATTAAATCTAAGGATTCAGGGTTCTTAGAAAATAAGACCTTTGCCGCGCGCTCCACTGCCATTGCCGCTTCTTCTCCATGCACCATGGCAGTCAAGTCATGGGCAAGGACGTTCTGCGCCCTCCTTTGCTCCGGTTGCTCCGCAACATCTAACTCCAATTCAGCAATATATTCATCTGACAGTAAAGTCAGCGTGCGTAGGATCCGCAACACATCCTCATCTGCTTGATTGATCCAGTACTGATGAAACTGATATGGAGTGGTTAAATTCGAATCAATAAATACAGCTCCGCCTTCTGATTTGCCTAGTTTGTTTCCTGCTGCGTCTGTTAGAAGTGGTGTGGATACCGCGTGAGCATCCTCCTGGTGCTTTCGCCGAACCAGTTCCATACCCGTAGTGATATTTCCCCACTGGTCCGACCCTCCCAACTGCATACGGCAACCGTGGGATTCGAACAGATGGAGAAAGTCATATCCCTGCACCAACATATAACCGAACTCTGCATAGGAAATTCCCGTATCCATTCGCAATCTAACTGAATCTTTTGCCAACATGTAGTTGACGGAAACATGCTTGCCAACGTTGCGCAAGAAATCCAGGAATCCAAAAGTTTCAAACCACTCATAATTATTTACAAGCTTTGCTTGGTATTTTCCTGGATCCAAATCTACAAATTTTGATAGTTGCTGGACGAGCCTATCCTCATTATCGCGAATGGCTTCTATCTCCAGTAGGTTTCGCTCAGCTTTCTTTCCCGAGGGGTCGCCGATCATTCCTGTAGCGCCGCCAATCAATACTAACGGCTGAATTCCGTAGAGCTGTGCCCTGCGGAGTAATAACACAGGAACTAAATTTCCTACTTGAAGGCTGGGCGCTGAAGGATCGAAACCTACGTAGGCCTTTGGCACTTCCCCCTTCTCCTGGCAAGACTTTAGGTACTCTTCGGCCTTTGGCGTCTCATCATGGACGAGTCCGCGAGTTCGAAGCATTGGCAAGAACTCTCCCGGCTTATCCCGAGGTTTCAAATACTTTCCCATGGAACTACTCTACTGTATTCGTTGCGCTTGTTCCACCGGGCTGAATCGCACGGTATCCAAAAAGCAAGAGGCGACCGGCCATCGGAAAAAAGATGAAGACGCCCACAATCAACAAGAGAAAACCGACAAATTCCAGCAATAGTACAAAAAACGCCGTGACCGCCGTCTGCCAAAAATAACCTCTAGTTCGCTTCCAAGATTGTAAGAATGACTGAATCACCCCACACCCTTCTTCCACAATAATGATCTGCCAATAGAAAAGCCGAACTCCGAAATAGGGTACCCCACCAAAGTATAGTAGCAGGAGTCCGATATAGAGTAGCACAGCCCCAGGTAGTAGCGGAGATTGATGGTAAAGAAGTGTATAAAACACAGCCACAGCTAGAGGCATCGAAAAAAGGACGGCTATAAGGACGGCTATGCTGACGAAAAAAAGCGGAATCAGGCTCCATAGGTACCGGTACCCCTTCTTGAGGCACTCAACAAGGCCTGGAGTCCTCCCTCGCTCTGCAACCTCTATCGTGTATTGAATCAAAGCAAATCCGGCGAGGACTATCGGAATGACGGGAGTAACCAGGATTATCAGCCTCAGCCCTATCCCAAACATCCCCAAGCCATCAAGTAAATAGTCACCAAGTAAATGTGAAATTGATAAAGCGCCGATATAAGCAACCGTCAATGGAGCAAAGCTGCGCCAATGACTCAGCCCAAAATGCCAGGGCTCTTTAAAATTTTTTCCAAAAATTTTCAGCCACATCCGTACAATCTTGTTTGTAACTGCTTAAACGACTCTTGCGCATGTCCATAGTGATAACCTTTCTTGATTATCTAGGAGCCCCTAATTATTTACAAGCTTTGCTTGGTATTTTCCTGGATCCAAATCTACAAATTTTGATAGTTGCTGGACGAGCCTATCCTCATTATCGCGAATGGCTTCTATCTCCAGTAGGTTTCGCTCAGCTTTCTTTCCCGAGGGGTCGCCGATCATTCCTGTAGCGCCGCCAATCAATACTAACGGCTGAATTCCGTAGAGCTGTGCCCTGCGGAGTAATAACACAGGAACTAAATTTCCTACTTGAAGGCTGGGCGCTGAAGGATCGAAACCTACGTAGGCCTTTGGCACTTCCCCCTTCTCCTGGCAAGACTTTAGGTACTCTTCGGCCTTTGGCGTCTCATCATGGACAAGTCCGCGAGTTCGAAGCATTGGCAAGAACTGAGATATGCCTAAATGTTGTGGGTGGCATAAAGGGCGCATAGCAGCTATCCTC
>JAAHTH010000025.1_pt1 | contig 153829 bp, 230 predicted proteins | sample 6116091 | NCBI WGS metagenome assembly JAAHTH01 (sample SAMN13939990, study PRJNA603662) | sponge metagenome | isolation source: marine sponge | host: Mycale hentscheli | place: New Zealand | collected 2006 | reverse complement strand
ACAACAGCTACTCCAACAACAGCTACTCCAACAACAGCTACTCCAACAACAGCTACTCCAACAACAGCTACTCCGACAACAGCTACTCCGACAACAGCTACTCCAACAACAGCTACTCCAACAACAGCTACTCCGACACCTACGGTCACCCCGACGTATGTTCCGATTGAATTTCCAACTCCAACTCCAAGAAATATAGATTTACCAGATTGTTGGTGTGAGCCAATTGATGGTTATTGTCCACCAAGGCCAATAGAAACAACTCCAACAATTACCAACACTTTACCACTCAAAAAACTTGTGTTCCCCCCAAATGCGCCAGATTATTTAATATCAAATGGAGTTTGTTATAAAAATACTCACGAATCTATTGATCAAATTCCAGATTATAATCATTATGGAGATTTTGAAGATTGTCAGGATTGCTGGCAAAATATCAATCAAAACCCAACAGACATTTTAGATGAGCCTAGTGAAAGGTCCATTGATTTACTAGATGCTAGTTATATTTACCAAAAATATGTTTTAAAAAATATCAATAATAAAACATTATCTCAAACTTTATTCAATAATATATCAGGTTATGTAACAGAGTATTCTAGTTATACTGTTGATTTAATTGAAAATGGTTTAACTATAGACTCTTTTATGTTTAGTTCTCAAAATTTTTCAATAGACATACCTTATAAACAATCATCTTACACGATAATTATAAAAGATATTCAGGGCTCACAGATTTCACAAAAACAAATTTCGTTCTCAAGTCCAGGAGAAAAATTTAAACTGGGTGTAATATAAATATGGATTATATAAAAACATTTAATTTTGGAAATTTTGTTAGTCAGCCGAAAATTAAAGGTTCTAACTTTCTTTTTTCCGCTTCTCAATCTAACGGAAGTTATGAATTGGTAAGTGGTCAAAGCAACCATCTGCCAATTTTCTCAAATCCATCTAATGAAAACTTTTCTAAAATGGAAAATGGGGTTAGAAGTTTTAACAAAGGTCATTACATTGGCTTACAAAAAAATTCTTCTGGCTCGAATTATTTCATAAATGTATACCCTAGCTTTATTCAGCCGTACCAATCAAATAGTTTATTTTCCAATAAATCTAACTATTTAAATTTTCTTTTTCCAGAAGATATGAACGATTCTTTGTCGACAACTTTAGGCTTTTTGTTTTATAACTACTTAAGCCCTAATGAAAAAAAATATTTAAATTTAAATATTTTAGATTCCAAAATACTCCTCTCTTTTGAATATCTATCTCCTTCTACAGATGTTAATTCCAGCATTACTTTTGGACTTTTATTTCAACAAGATAATGTTTTTTATGAAGCTCCGATAAGTTTTTTAGATATAAACCAAAACATGACAAAAGTTAATATATCAAAAGAGGTTTCAACTTTAGATATTAAAAATATTTCACAAACTTCAATGGCTAATAGTTTAGATCTTTCAGGCCAAAAACCATATCAAATTGGATTTTATGCCAGAAGTTCGGGAGATTTGATTGAAATGTATTTTTCCAACTTCACCTTAGATTTAGAAAATTTTTCTACACAAGACTCATTTTTATTTTACAATCATTTACATCAAGATTTATTACCCGTTATTTCTACAAGTAAAAATGATACATCCTATGACTACATTTATGGCTCTGATGAGGGGGAAGTTTTTGTTTTTAATTCTGCATTAGAATATAGCCCCTCATATTCTTCAAAATTTTCTTATCAAAATGGATATATACATAAGGATGGTTTAAAAACTGAGGTAGAAGGTACACTTCTAGAAAATCCAGATAATGACAATAAGATGTTTAACTCTAATTTAGTTTTGGGCACCCCAGGCAACCCTGATCCAGATCCACTTAATAAACCCACCAATTCTCAAGGTTTATCTATTACTGATTTTACAAATTTAGGTTTAAACCTAAACAATATGCTGAGTAAATTAATTTTTAATTTTGAAGGTTATATAATTGAATATGATAATAATGGATTTTCATACAATTTGCCGATTGCAATAGCTAATACCATAATTGAGTTCCGCAAATCTTATTCATCAACCGGAATACATCTTGACTTTAGTGATGCAGTAAATTTTTTAGCCTGGAGACCCAAAGGGGGTCCTGATGTTTATTTCTCTTGTGAAGTTATTTTTGAAAATGATAGTGTAATCATAAATAGCAATCTAAAATAATTATTAAATGAATAAATCCGAAAAAGAATCAATCAAGAAAGAGCAACTACTTAACAAAAAAAATGTTACCGGTTATTTTATTGGCGAAAAAACAAAAAACGGTAAAAAAACTGGGGAGGAAGCTGTTGTGGTTACGGTTTCATCCAAATTAGATACTTCAGAAATTAAAGATGAAGACCTTATACCCAAAACAATAAACGGTAAAACAACTGATGTTATAATTATTCCAGAAATGAAGCTTGAAACTTGGCATCGAGAACTTCCAGGAATAGTAAATTATGGATCGTTTTGTGGGGATGAATCGGGAGATCCTTGTCCGCCTAATGTTTATGACAGAGGTTTGCCCTTTTCATGCGTTCCTGGTGGTATATCTATCTCCATAGAAGACCAGGGTGGAGCTGGAACTTTAGGCGGCAATTTTTTAGATGAATTCAATAACCCAGTTGGTATAACGAATGCTCATGTTTCGGGTGTAGAGCCGTATGTCCCAAGTTTTGAATCGGATATAAATTATTCTATTGGAATATCAGGGTCAAATATAACATTTTTCAGCGAGGATAATAATTTTTATCTAAAACCAACCCTTTCTCTAGACGACGATAAGGAGTTTGTGGCGGGGAAGCTACCTAAAATAGAAGCTGGCAGAAAATATATTTTTAGAGGCACTACAGCACTAGATAACCATCCATTCATTCTTACTTCTTCATCTGCTGGCGGTACATTATCTGGAGCAATTACTAATGTTAAAATTATTAATGATTTAACTGACAGTGTTTTGTATGAAAACGGATTAGAAATAAACTCTTCCGGGAGAACAACTCCAGAATTAAAAAATGGAGAAAGAATGGAGTTTATTTATAACCCAACTGAAACATACTCTTCTTTATACTATCAATGCTCCGAACACACTGGGATGGGAAATCAAATCTTAGTGATGTTTTATGGTATTCCTCACTGTCACTCAACAAATAAAAACGGTGGCTCTTCTGAATATACAGATGCTATATTAGATAACAAATCTCATGATAGAGCTTCTTTAAATGTTCCAGTTTTTAACCCCGCTCCTATGGATGATACTGACAGTATAAGGCATCAAATAGGCACTGTAGGTAAAACAGTTAAAATGAAATTTCATCACCCACATAACAACAATTCGCTTTTATCGCAACCTACAAATACTGTTGATGCTGGATTAATTAATTATAACGATACGGTTGTACCAATTCCTAAGCTCAGAGGCTTAACAAATACACCTACAAGAAACTATGATCCAGACAGTAGCACTTTTCCATTAGCTCCAAATGAAGCTGTTTATAAAACCGGCAGAACAACTGGCGTTACCCCTCAAACGCCGATGGAAGCACGGGTGCTAGTAACCGATTACACGACCTCCATAAACTACTGCGATGGAGGGACAAGTATTCAGGAAAGAGCTACATTTGAAAATACTATATTATATTACCAAGAGTCGAGTGTTGGCCATAGATTTAGTGCGGCAGGAGACTCGGGGTCACTAATTTTTATCACTCAATTTAATACTGATAAAATCGCAGGATTACATTTTGCAGGTAGTACTAATACAAATCCGGTAAATGGAAATCTAACATCGTATGGGGTAGGCTGCAAAATTGAAGAAGTTGAGGATACGTTGGGAATATCTCAATGGGACGGTCAAAGATCTATTTCTTCTTCAACTTTAGAACCTTTAGAAAGTTTTTCTATATGTGGTGATTGTTATAAAGTTCAAAGTAATACAAGTGGACTAAAAATTGCCGAAATTAGCTTAACTAATTTAAATCAACCCCTAGATAAAGAAAGGGATTTCCCAAATGAAAGTGATTGTGTAAACACTTTTAATAAGCCGTTGTCGTCATTAATTAATACTGCCTCTAATGGGCAAAAATTAATTGAAATATTTAATCAGGATATTTCGATATTCAATATATCGGATTCAATTAAGCTTAGTCCAGGCACAGATATTGAAGAAGATTTAATTATAGGTTCAATTAGTGGGAATGTATTAACAACCACAACAAATTTATTAAATAGTCACTTAGAAGGGGCTTTTATTATTAATATAACATAAATACTACTTGACTTTAATCTTTTTTAGATATATAATCGTTCTTAATATATTATGAATACTGAAAAAACTGGTCAACTACTCACTAAAAATATCGCTGGAGTCAATAGGATATTACCTCATAAGCACAAATATGCATGGGACTTATTTTTAAAAAGCTGCGCTAACAACTGGATGCCGACAGAGATTAGTATGCAATCAGATATTAAACAATGGAAAAACAATGAAATTACAGAAGATGAAAAACTCCTCGTTAAGCGATGCTTGGGATTCTTTGCTGGTAGCGAGTCTTTGGTGGGTAATAACTTGCTTTTATCTGCCTTTCGTTTTATTACAGATGCTGAGTGTCGTCAATACATATTGCGTCAAGCTTTTGAAGAAAGTCTTCATAACCTTACGATAGTTTACATTTGCGATAGTTTAGACTTGGATATAGATGAAGTTTTTACGGCTTATGAAACCATTCCAAGTATAAAAGCTAAAGATGACTTCCTCATGAGTATTACTAATGATATTAGTCGTCAAGACTTTGATTCTAACACTAAAGCTGGGAAGCAAGAAATTCTACGTAATTTCTTAACTTACTGGATTGTTTGCGAAGGAACTTTCTTTTTTAGTGGTTTCGCCATGTTGTTAGCATTAGGTAGGCAAAACAAACTTCAAGGAGTTTCTGATCAAATTAAATACACTCTTAGAGACGAAAGTTCGCATATTGCATTTGGCACATATTTAATTAACACCTTGATTGAGCAAAACCCAACTATTTGGACAAAAGCTATTCAAGAAGAATTTACAGAGCATATTAAAAAAGCAGTGGAGCTTGAAATTGCATATGCACACGATGTTTTACCAACAGGTATCTTAGGTCTTAATGCGGAAATGTTTGTTGATTATATGCATTACATTGGAAATAGAAGGCTAGAAGCTATTGGATTAGATTATCGGTTCCCAAGTGATAAAAACCCTTTTCCTTGGCTTGGCGAAGTTGTTGATGTTCAAGCTATGGGCAACTTCTTCGAGCGTAGAGTAAGAGAATATCAGCAAAGCGGTTCGCTTGAAGATGATTTTTAATTCCAAAGAAGAGTTAAAAGAGATATTAAATAATCTCACTAAAGAAGATTATATAAATAGGGTAAATGCCATGAAAGAGAATTATAATATAGCATATAAAAATTATGCATTTTTCTTTGATAGAATAAATAATATAATAGAAAAATTATCTATGGGCGTTAAATTTAAAAGGCATACAGCAAAATAATCAATAAAAATATTATTTAAATAATAAAAAAATTTTTTTTTGGTGTAACATAAACTGCTATGATAGAGTTTTACAACGTAAAGAAAAAAGCTAAAGTTTTAGTAGATGAAGGTCAAGTTAATAAAGTTAAATTCGAAAAACCTACTAAAGATGGAAAATCAGTTAGGGTCAGATATGCCTTAAAGGCAGTTGATGAAGACGGAACTAAGCTGACAAAATTCTGCAGTCAATCGACTTACGAATCTTTATCTTGATAATATTCTATTTTTTTGTGTATATATTTTTATGGCAAAAAAAGATATAGATTTCTCAAGAGAAATTAAAGAAAATTTCAAACCTATTTCTTGCAAAGAACAATGTTTTATTAAAGACTTTATAAATTTTTTAAATTATAAGGTAGAAGCGTTTAACAAACAAGCCATTTCTAATAAAATTTGCCTAACCCAAGTAAAAGAGGTTTACAAACGCGGGGTACATGATGCTATTAAACTAGAAAAACCAATAGGCTTATGGGCGATGGCTAGAGTCAATATGTTTTTAAAAATGGCTAATGGATCAAAAGTTTCAGATTCCTATAAAAAATTAGACCGAGATATTATTAAAGATTTTAGTTTTTTTATTGATGATGGTATTAGAGATGATATTATTTTTTCTTTTGAACAAATTTCAGAAGCTAGATTCGAAATTGAGTCTTTTAATTTAAGCGACTTAAATGATTATAGTTTTGTTGATTTAGAAGAATATGCTGAATTAAATTTCCCAAACTCTGCAGAAGGAAAATAACATACAATGGCTAGAGTAGAAATAACTAAAAGCAGGGGGCCAGAAGCGATTGAGTCGTGGAATGGTTCAACAGTTTCTACTGGCAACTACGGACCAATTGTCAATGTTGGTAATTACACACTTCATAGCTATCAAGTCATTAATACTGGCAGTAATATAGTATTTAACATTATAGGCTCTAATGTTACAAATTCTGATGGTACCCCATCCACTGACTTTCAAAAAGATTGGACTATAATTAGCACCCATAGTATATCCACAGGTAGTACCTCTAATCCATCAAGTATTGCTTATTCAGATTCTTGGAATTTTAAATTTTCTTCTTTCCTAATTACAAATGCAAGTGGTGGGGTTAGGGTGCTAGAAAAGCACAATCCTTAAAAAGTTTTATTTTTTTACATCAAACACTTTTTTTAGGTGTAAATACTCAAAGTATTAACCTGTGTTTTCATGTCTAATTATATAAAATCTTTTAAACTTAGTCTTAGCTCACAGGCGGGTAGTAGTTATTTTGCTTGCTCTATAGATATTGCAGAAATACCAATTGGATCCAAAATAGTATTATCTCCAGGATTAAGTTATTCTGAAACTTTTTATATCACAGAGTCTTATGGGGACTCTGGAAGTGTGTATTTTTATTTAGCTGGAAAGACTTTATATTCACATGCTATTGATGGCGAAGTTTGGTTGGTTGAATACCCAAAAGAATATTATAAACCAATAAGTAATAATTGCCCAATAGTTTTTGAAAAAAATTCGAATTCTTTTAGAGAATCTATTTTAATACCAAGTAACAAAGATTTTACTTTTAATTTTTCGAGTCAAGAAGTTTTTGATAATTTTAATATATTCGATTACGGAAAACATACAGTTACCAAAAGCTTTCCGACCATTACAATCAAACCTTCTTTGCTTGGCCCACGGTCTTTTACTTTTAAATCTTATGATGAAATAGGCTTTATATATTTACATGATGAATGTGAGTCCGATACTTGCTCAGGCTTGCAAATTGAATCTTTTTCATCCAACGACTACATTCAATATTTCCATGAAGTTAAAAAATATTTAACAAACTGCGGAGACTCCGTGTTCACTCAGACAATTTTAGATGTTCAAGCTTTAAATTGTAACTGTGAAAATCAAGTAACTTATGTAGTCACATATTGTTGTGACGAAAGCAAAGACATTGACATAACACCATGCTGCGTTCAATGGACATACAATTGTGCAGAAAATGCTGAAATTTCATTTCCAACAGTTTCCTGTTTACCAAAAAACTCTGAATTTGATGATTGGGTTTATTCAGGAGATTTGAATGGTTTTTCTTATAATAGATTTAGTAATTTTTGTTTTGATCACTGCGACCCATTAGAGTTAGAAGATTTTCTACTAGTAACTCCCGATTTACCCACTCCTGAAAAACTTAGTTTATGCCAAAACGACAGTGCAGAACCTCCTCCAACTAATGGTGGTAGTGATTCTAGTGATGCATCAGAAGATAACAATTTGCCATTTGGCGATATTACTTTAACTAGAAGTATTTATCAATGTTTTGATAAGCCTTACTTTCTTCAGGGTAGTTGTATGGCTGGTAAAACAGAAGTTATCAAGAAAATAAATGAATCTGATTTAAATCATAGAAGTTTTTATTATTTAACAGAAAACGGTTTTTTTCATGAAGATTATTCAGATTTGTTTACTTCTAGTAATAGTGATTTGATTGGCTTAAATAGACCAATATTGAATAAATTAACAACTCAAGAAATTGACTCTTTAGAATTACCTCTTAAATCAGGTAGTTTTTGGCAGGAGTTAAATCGAAAAATCGAACAAATATCAAAAACAGATACTTTTAATCAAGATCTTCATGATTCTTTTCTTTCTGTTGTAGATACCACAAAACAACCTATTGGCAAAAGTTTTTCTGACGATAATTTAATTTCAGACCAATCTTTAATTTATCAATTTTATCACTATATACCAACAAATGGCTTTGTCCCCAAATCTAAAGAATTAATTAATTTTACTTTTTGCCAATTAAATTGGGAGTATTGGCTTAAAGATTTACCTACAATGGTTTATGGATCTGATCAGTGGTATGTAAATCTTGATCAAGAATTTTTTCCAGAAATTAGTGTATTAAATAATTCCAGAGATTTATCTACTGCAAACATAAGCTTTGAAAGTTTAAATTATCATGTTTACAATAATATTTCCAACGGTATATATAATTCAGACAATATTTCCTTGTTAAAAATTAATAATGCGCCAAAGTCTAGCCCAAGAATAGAGGTGACACAAGATTATGTTTATAACACTCAAATCGAAGTACTGTCTGAATATTTTAATTTTGAAGTTACTTTTAAATTTAATCCGGATCCATCAAAAATATCTAATGATTATAATTCTATTAATTTCCCAATAGAAAGAAAAGAAAGAGGTAGTTATTTTGTTTGGCCAAGCAATGCTATTCATGGAAGTCGATTCAGCTCAAAGAAGGAAGATTATGCTAAAGATTTAACCCTAGGAATACAACACCCAAAATTTTATTTATCCCAGGGGTTTGGTCTGCATGCTTTCCCAACATTCGATTAAATATGAGTGTAGAAACCCCAACTCTTACCCCAACACCAACTTTACCTTTTTGGGGGTTATCTGAAGTAGAAATTCTTTGGAGTCTTCACAATCAAAAACCTACACCTAGTACACCTACCACGCCTCTTTGTCCACCTGGGCAAAATGTAGTTCATTCAGCCTGTCCAAACCCTCAAGATAATTTTAGTCTAGAAAATGCACCTCCCGGTCCTTTGAATTACGACCCGGCAACTGGGACTTGTTATTTTTGCGAAACTCCAAATACTCCATCAACCACCCCAGACAAATATGCGCATCTTTGTTCTGACCCATCTGCATGCGGGTGTTATGTAGATCCAGGTGGAGGTTTTGATAGCTTAGCGGATTGTGAAGCTGATTACGAAGCTACCAAATGTGGTGGTCTTTGTGCTCCAGAATGTTGTGATAGATGGACTTGGTCTTGTACTGGTGATCCTGAATGTGGATGCTTTCAAGAAGTTACGGGTGCATACGATACCGAAGCCGATTGTAACGTTGCCTACGATGTCGGTAAAACCGATTTGACTATGTGTGATGAAGCTTGTGCTTGTGAAGATTGTGTGTACAATCCTGCCGTTCCAGACAGTAATTGTGGCAGCGCTAATTGTTCATGTGATTGTTCATTTTGTCAACAAGGCGGTGCGGGTTATATCTCAGGACAATGTGGCGACGACTGCTGGTATAATGTTGCCACCCATGATACGAATTGTGACACAGCTGAGTGTCCATGCAGCAATACTCTTTGCCAAAACATACCTCCCGCGCATAATCCATGTGTTGGATGGGATATGTATGCATCCGAAGAGGATGGTTGCGGATGTTTTGATGTTGGCGGCGCAGGGAAATACAAAACTGAAGCTGAGTGTAATGCTGTTTACAACGGCTATCTTTCAGAATGTGGCAAAGCTAACCCCAGTTTCGGTTTCTTCTTCGAATTTAATAGTGGAGATCCTTGTTGCGATGCTGATACACCATCATCTACACCATCTACACCTAGTACAACACCTACAACACTTACACCATCTACAACACCCACAACACCCACAACAAGTTCAACAAAGGTGTGTGTACTCGATCCAGTGACGGGCAGGCCCATAGACCCAGTAACCGGAGAGTATTGCGACACACCCGACACACCTACTACATCATCATCACCACCCCCACCCCCACCTCAACCTTGTAGTTCAACATTTTGGGTAATGGCAGATGCAGGTACTCACGAAGAAGAGGTAACGCTCTGTGATGGCACAGAGTATTATGAGTTTATTGACGATTATGTATCTTTTACTGAATACAATTTTACTTCTCAAGATGAAAAGGAATGTCCTTGCCCACAAGGTTGTGCAGGTGTCCCTAATTGCGGTGAAGCAATAGCTAGTGGCACTGTAGATACGGAGAAAAAGCTGGAGGCCCTGTTTTATCCTTATGCCCCACCTGAATCAAAACCGGCCCCGGTGAAATGGACCACGCAAGAAACTCATGCTCCCAGCGGTTGCGAGTATCAAAAGATTTTCAGGCAAGAATCTTACTGTTCGGCTTGTGGTCAACCGAGTGAATGTATACCTGCAGATTGTGAAGACCCATGGAAGCCCAAGTCGCTGATTATTGGTAGCATTACTAAATGTGATGGTACTGAAGGGTATGGAGATAGCTGTTGTGATCCGGCGAGTATCCCAGAGGCTCCTCCACCTCGTGAAGATACTTATGTAGATATTAATCCTACTTTTGATGATCCTACAACAGGGTCATGGAGCCCTAGCCTAGGTTTTAATCTTCAAGATTGTGGCTCCAAATGCGGCGGTACTACTGGAGGGTCTGTACCTCAAACAACAACACTTTCTGACGGCTCAACGCAGGTAACCTGGACGTATGATCGAACTTGCGACTTAACGGTAGAGGTTAGCTGTGCCTTTCCTACGTTAACTTGGAACGCCACAGCTAGTTATTATACCGCTTGTCCAGGGTTCGCGGGCATATGTAATCCAAACACATTCCAAGAGCTGGATAATGCAACAACACTCATGAGTCAGTCTGCGAGTTGTCAATGTGGGCCAATGCCTAGTTGTGGCAGTCCTTTTTTAGGTAGTCTCAGTCAGGCAGGCATGGCAAAAAATTGGTGTCTCGCTAAGCAAGGGGGTCAGCAACGAGGGCAAGGCCCCGTAAAAATAGATCAACAACTTCACAGCTTCACCGATGATGAATGCGATTGTGCCAACCAACTTTTAGACTGGTCGGATTGTTATAAAGATTGCTTTGAAGACAGCATCTGCAAAGCTTGTACAGAAGTCTCCAGCACAGAATCTTTCAGCAATTCATATGATGTTCCAAATCCTTGCGAAAATTTTTGTGATGGTTCATGCGTAGACGTGAGTTTATAATAAAATCTTGAGTCTGATTAAATCCAAACCTAAAAGAATAAGAGTTAGATACGAGTTAATATTTTCTGAGTCAGTAAGTAAAAGCTTGATTATTTTTTGTTTTTGTTGTAAAATTTATTTGTGAGTTATAAAGACGTAATTTCTAGAATCATTATTTGTCCTAAAGACAACAGAACTAAAAGCGCTAGAAATTTTTGGAAAAAAGAAAATTTACTGTTTCAAAAAATATATAAATTATTTCCAGATGATGTTTTTTGGAATTCAATATCCCTACAAGATACCATAGCTAAGAATGGTAGAATTCCATCTCTTTCTTATTTTTTTGATAAAGATTCTGATTATTGGATTAATATATTAAAACAAAAATGGACAATATTTAATTGGACCCCCCCAAAAATTAAAAATTATAATTTCGAAAAAAACTCAAAAGGAGATTTAAAATTTAAAATTAAAAAAAAGAGTTTAAGAAATTTTTTTAGTTGACTTAATTAGTTTTTATCTTTAATATATTATTAATGAAAAAAGACAAAAGCTATTCAAATTTACTCATAGACAAATTCTTACAGGATAAAGATAACTTAAAATATCATTTTAATAATTTTGAAGAGTTAGAGTATAAAATTCCTACAGGCAGCCTGAATTTAGATCTCGCCCTGGGTGGAGGATTTCCTTCTGGAGCTCATAGATTCACAGGTATTAACGAAGGTGGAAAAACTAGTTGCGCGTTAACCGTAGCTAAAAACTTTCAAGAGCACTTTGGAGATCAGGGTATGGTTATATATGTAAAAAGCGAGGGCAGATTAAGTTCAGAGCTTTTAGGTAGGTGCGGTGTTGATCAAGACCCTGATAAGTTTTTTAGATTTGATTGTAATGTTTACGAAAAAGTTTTTGAACTGCTCCGAGAATTAATTCAAAACAATCCAGATAATAAAAAATATTTATTTATTATTGATAGTGTTGATGCTTTATGTAGGGTAGCTGATTTCAATAAACCCTTTGAAGATAGCGAGCAGGTCGCTGGGGGAGCATTGGTCACTTCAGTTTTTCTCAAAAAAGTAATCCTTCCATTAACTAAAATGGGCCACATGTTAATATTAACCTCTCAGGTTAGGGTTGAAGTTGCCACCAATCCTTATGCTGCTCGTGGAGGCCCCAAAGTAAAGCAAGCGGGAGGCAATGCTATAAAGCACTATGCAAATTATATTTGTGAGTTTCAAGAACGATACTCTAACGATATAATGTATACAAATCCATCTGCAACGAAAATTGAAGATAAAGGAAATCCAATAGGCCATTATTGCAAAATAGTTTTCAGAAAAACTGTGAATGAAAAAACCGGAGCTCAAGTCAAATATCCAATTTGTTATGGTAGAAAAGATGGTAATTCAATCTGGATAGAGAAAGAAATTATAGATTTAATGAAAAATTGGGGGTTTTTAGAGCAGAAAGGAGCTTGGATTTCTTGCGACGAAGAACTTCTTAAAAAGTTAAAATCCGAAGGTTTTGACTTTCCCGAAAAAATACAAGGAGAACAAAAAGTACTAGATATTATAGAAAAAAATTTAAAACTTAAGGATTTTCTTTATAATTTATTAAAAGAAGAAATTTTAAATATTTAAAAATATGCAAAAAAGCAAAAGATCAAAAAATAAAAGATCAAAAAATAAAAGATCAAAAAAAGAAGTAGACGATATTATTCAATCTTTAATTGGTTACGATAAAAATTCTTCGTTAAAACGCGAGCGATTAGAAAACACGCCTAAAATTTATTCAAATATAGAAACTGAATTTAAAAAGCTATCTACTTCAGAAATAAAAAATCAAATCAATTTAATTACGGAAAAATTTCTACCAGGTCATAATGTTAATTTTCATGTAAAAAATAATGATGTATATTTAATGCACTGGAATGGTAGGTTTGGTAATAGAATGCATACATATGCGTATATGTATAATAGAGCTAAAATGTTTAACTCTAATATCTATTTACCTTCTGATTGGGAGGGAACTAAATTATTTAATCTAGATTATAAAATAATACCAGACGACGAATATAGAACAACAATCAATCAATCGATTCAACCTTTTGATACTTTTGAGCATAGGCTAAAAGCTACAGAAGATTATGAGAGAAGGTCTGGAAAAACAATTAAATATTTAAATCCAGACCAACCTACTGAAACATATTCTAAAAAAGATCATGCAGTCGTTATAGATAGTCTCTCTGCATATCATAAAGAAATTTTTAACCATATGAATCTTTCTGATATTTTAAAAGTTTTTGAATTTAGTGATGAAGTAAAAAATTTAGATTTATATAAAAGGCTAGAAGACGACCAAAATAATTATGACATTGCTCATTTAAGAAGGGATGATGTTTCAAGTACTAACAATACAAGCAATGGCGGATATTCAGTTGTCTCAAAAAAGTCATACATAGAAGCATTTAAAAAATTTGGGTACGACCCCTCAAAAGTAAAATGGGTTTCAGATGATTGGTATGATTTAGATAAAGTGGGAACCTGTATAACACAAGGTTATGTTAAAGCTAGAGGTGGCTGGTCGTACCCCCATGGGGCTCAGTTTTTACCAGGAATTATGTTTGACTGGCTTCCAGATTTTTTACGAATTTATTTTGCTAGATCTATTTTTAGGGCAAACTCTTCTTTCAGTTTTTGGGCTTCTACACTATCAAGGGGTCGAGAAAATCCTCCCAAAATATTTGCTCCAGTTTTACATAAAAGAATACTTACTCACGAAAAAGATACTTTAGGTCAACAGCTTGACTGTGAATTTGTTGAGGGGAATTATCCTCATTGGCTTTGCCTCGAAGATGATGAGCATTGTAACCATATTATCTTTAAAGATGAAAATGTAAAGCCTACAACCACTAAAAATGGAAAATAATTCCTTAAATACGTCTTTACTTTCAATTAATTCTGGAATATCAGTTATATATGAAAAAGTAAAACAAGAAACAAATAAAAAAGTTATTAGCTTTTGTTTATACGGCTCCAATAAGTGGTATTCACTTGGAGCTCTAAAAAATATAGAAGAAGCTAAATTAATTTATCCAGATTTTATTTGCAGAATTTATTGTCCAACACATGTTCTTCATTTAAATGAATTAAAAAAATTAGCTGAAGCTGGTGAGTGTGAATTAATAATACCCAAATTTTCCTCACCGCCTATTTTTTGGAGAATTCTTGCTGCGGCAGACCCAAACATTGATGTCGCCATCTTTCGAGATTGCGATTCTGTTGTCAACTCGAGGGAGAAAGCTGCTGTCGATGAGTGGTTGAATTCAAATAAAACACTTCATTTAATGCATGACTCAAAAGGCAATCATGGTCATAAAGTTATGGCTGGTATGTGGGGAATCAAAAAAAATAATAAAATTAATGTCATTCAAGAGTTAAATAATTTTTTTTCACACAGAAAATATAAAAAAATTGATATTAATGATAATTCAACGGGCTGGGGTTCTGGAGTAGCAAATTATTTTGACGATCAAGACTTCTTGAGTGCAATTTTGTATAAAAAATTTGAAGATGACTATATTGAGCATGGAGAAGAATTAGAGTTCCCAAAACATGAACCTATGAAATACGGAGGTTTTGTGGGTGATAGGATATCAATATTTAACATGAGTTTAGATAAACTCAAAAACATTAAAACAAAAAGTTTATATGTCGTTGGGCATTTAGGCCCTGGAGATTATAATGTATGCCGAAACCCTATTCACTTTTTAATAAGAAATTACGAAGAAATTGTTATAGCCGCATCAAAACAACAAGAAGTTTTTGTAAATCGAGAGTTTGCCAGAAATAAAAAAGTAAAAATTAAAATCGTTGATTCAGATACAAATGCCCTTGATGTATATAATGATTCTTATAGTGACACTCATAAGCTTGTTAGGCTTGGCACGCACGGTTTAAACTTTCCAAACCTTGGTTGGTCTGAAGAATTATCTTATCGTCAAATTGATGCTGAATTAAGTTTAAATTTACTTCCAGACGTTAAAGATTCTGGGTCAAAAAAAGTTATTGAATTGAATAATTATTCGAGTTCTTCAAAAGAGCCCTTAGTTACAGCGATTGTCACAACTTACAATAGGTTCAAATATGTTTTCAATACAATATTTTCAATTAAAAATCAAACTTATAAAAATATTGAAATTATAGTTGTAAACGACAATTCTACAGACCCTAAATACAGAGAGTTTGATTGGGATTCTATTGGGGTTAAAATTATACACTTAGATAAAAACAGTAAAGAGGTGCATGGTTTCGCTTGTTCTGGAGGATGGCAACGAAATTTCGCAATGGAGCAAGCTAAGGGCGAATACTTTGCCTTTTGCGATGATGATGATACATGGCTTCCGCAAAAAATAGAAAAACAAATAGAGGCGGTTAAAAATAGTGAACTTGGTATTTGTTCAACTGAAGCATTATTTGGTTCTGGTGTTTACAATTCTCAGGGAGAATACCCTTTTTACAATCGAGATATTTATTTAGATATTTTAATTAATATTTATAAAAATTCTAAATACGACTTCTCCAAAGAAAGAAAGATCCCTAAAGTATGGAACGAAGAATTTTGGTTGATTCATAATTGCGCTATTTGCTCTAGCGTGATGATTCATAAAGATTTATATAAGAAACATGGAGGATTTGTACCAATGAAAAACGCTGATGACTATCAATATTGGAGGAGGATAATAAAAAATACTCAAGCTATATATATTGATGAGCCATTGGTTTATTACGATTCAGCACATGGAGACGGAATACATTATTCTTGGAGCTAATGAAGTTTAAAACCCTATCTGGCTCAACTCGAAAATTATCAAATATAAAAAAACACTTGATTAATTGGAGCGGCCCTAGTAGAAGTAAATTTCAAAAAGAAGTAAAAACCATTCTAGAAAATCATTGGGGTAGGCATATAGTTTTTGAAGAGTTTCCAATAGTTGGGACAAAAATGTCTTTAGATTTCTATAACGCTAATAAAAAAATAGCTATTGAGGTTCAAGGTCAGCAGCATGTAAAATATGTGCCACATTTCCATGGGGGTTATAAAAATAATTATTTAGCTCAATTAGATAGAGACCAAAAAAAAAGTTTTTTCTGCGAGATTAATGGCATATCTTTACTAGAAGTATATGCCCTTAAAGATATTGATGAAAATTTCTTGAATACAATATAATTTGTGTATATTATTATAATATGAAAGATGTTGACCCCGAAAACTTAGAAGAGTTTAAAATACCTGATAGTGTCTTAGATGAAATTTACGAGTTAACTGGCGAGTCTAGTACTAACCGAGGTTTGCTGTTAGCATGTGTAGGGCAAGACGGAAGACCTTTTATTTATTCCAGGGCGGAAAACCCAGTTATTGAACTGGGGCTTCGAAAATCTCTAGAGCAATATTTAGTAGAGCTAGAAAACACAAACTCTTTAGATTTTTTGTCTGACTCAGATCAAGATTTACCTTGATCTTTTTATTTTTTTTTGTTACTATAGTTAAATGCGTCTTTTTAACCTTGAGCAGGAAAGGGTTTTTCTAGCTGGAATCTTAGCCTTTCCCGATTTTTTTGTTTCAGAAATCTTAGATTTTGTAAACGAAAATGATTTTTATAGTAAAGATTCGATAGTTAATAAAACTATTTTTTCTCAATGCAAATCCTTGCTAGATTCAAAAAATAGCCTCGATCTTCCATCACTTTCTTTTCATTTAAAGTCTATAAATTTATCCTTTAAAGATAATATTACGATAGATGAATACCTTGAGTCTTTATCTTTATTATCTTCTAATATATCTGAAAACTCTTTTAAATCTGCAGCTGAAAATGTTAAATTACTCAGTATAAGAAGATCTTTTTGTGGGGTTGGCGACAACATTAAAAAGAAAATGCAATCTTTAGAGTCTCAAGCTGACTATGAGGAAATTATTGATGCTTGTGATAATATCTATAACGAACAAATAGATTTATATGAAAATGCTTCTGGTAAATCTGTAAATTTATTTGAGGTTATGCCCGATTTAGTTAATGAAAGAGTTAATGATCGATCTATTTTTAAAGATGCTGGCCCAATGGGCCCACATCCATCATTAAATAGATTATGTGGATCCCTCACTAAAAGTGGTCATATTACTATTGTTTGTGCGGGTTCCGGAGTTGGTAAAACACAATTCACCACTCATTATTGCATGTATGTTTGTGGTAAGCATAATATCCCTATACTACATTTAGACAATGGAGAAATGAGTGAAGACGAAATAGTTTTTAGGATGCTGGCATCTTATTCAAGGGTTCCATTACATTTAATAGAGAGCGGAGATTGGGCTGATGATATTACCTGCAGAGATAGAGTCCAAAAAGCTTTAGATAATTTAAACTCAGGACAACTTAGGTATGACTATTATAATGTTGGCGGTAAAACTATTGACCAAATTTTAACTTATGTTAAAAGATATTACTACTCTCAAGTCGGCAGGGGTAACAAATTAATTATTAATTTTGATTATATTAAATCTAGTTTTGAAAACACAAGTAAGTTTAAAAGTGAATATCAAGTTGTGGGCGAAATGGTTGATAAATGGAAAAAATTAATCCAAAGAGATTTGGTGTTTGAAAACAGACCTCAAGTCTCATTAATGACAAGTGTTCAAGCTAACAGGGTTGGCACGGTTGGAAATAGAAATTCTGATGCTGTCGTTGACGACGAAAGTGTGATCTCAATGAGTCATAGGATCAAGCAGTTTTGTTCTCATTTATTGATCTTAAGACATAAAACAAACGACGAAATGGCTGAAGATCCAATTTTTTGCGGAAGACATCTGATGAAAGTAGAAAAAGCTAGGTCTTATGGAGCTGATGTGGCTAGAATTGAAAATAGGGTGGAAATGCCAAATGGCACTACCAAGAAAAATTATGTTAATTTTGAGTTCGATAATTTTAAAATTTCTGACAGGGGTGATTTGGTAGACTTAATAAATCATCATAATGAAATTAATTCTCTTGTTGAATCTAACCCTGATGTTGATCTGCCAATTTAATGACTCAAGATATATATAATATACTTTCTACTCTTGGTTATAAACTACAAGACAGGGGAGATTACTGGCAGTCTTCTGCTGTTTTTCGTGGCGGTGACAATCCTACCGCTTTACAAATTTATAAAGATTCTGGAGTTTGGAAAGATTATGTTTCAGGAGATTCTTTTTTGCCTTTTAATTTATTACTAAAAAGGACTCCGGGGGCTGAAAATTTTGTTGATGGTAATTTTGACTTTGACACTTCAAAAACTGATATTAGCACTCCCGAGTCTCAAATTTCTATTGAAAAAACTTTTTCAGATAGTTTTTTAGAGGAATTATTGCCTCATCATGATTTCTACAACTCTAAGGGAATATCTAATGAGACATTAAACTCTTTGAAAGCTGGTTTATGTACTGGCGGATCAATGTATCAGAGATATGTTTTCCCTATTTTCAACAAGCATGGAAAAATTCAAGGGTTAGCGGGCAGAGATCTTCTCGAAAAAAGCTCTCGACCAAAGTGGAAACACATGGGTAAAAAAACAAAATGGACATATCCTTTATATTCTATTAATAATTCAGGTAATTTCACAACTCTAGAATCAATAAAATCTAATAGTGAAGTTATTCTAGTAGAGAGTATAGGAGACTTCTTATCGCTTTTTGAATTTGGAATTACTAATGTTTTAGTTACATTTGGTTTAGATATATCTCCTTCTTTAGTATCAATTTTATTAGGTTTAAACTTAGACTCTATAGTTTTATCTTTTAATAATGATTTCCATAAATCAGAAAACTCAGGTAAAAACGCTGCTATAAAAAATTTCTTAAAACTGTTATCTTATTTTGACCAAAGTAAAATCAATATATCTCTACCAATTAAAAATGATTTTGGAGAGATGAATAAAAAAGATTTTGAAACATGGATTGATAAAAAAAATATAAATAAAAAACAAAATGCCGAAATATGTGTAAAAGTGTTAGAGAGTTCCAAAAAAATGTTTTCTCAAAAAAAAATATCTACAAAGATATATTCTAATGTAAAAAAACTTGATTGTTATGAGTAAACTAACTAGACTGTCTGCGAGTAGAATATCCTGTGCTGAAAAGTGCTCTTGGGTTTACTGGAGTAAGTATTTAGAAAAAGTCCCAGATAGCTCAAATACTGGAGCCTCAAGAGGTAGTGTTTGCCATAATATATTTGAATATTTAGGTAAAAATAGGCACAAAAAACATTGGGAAAATATTTTAAAACATAATTCAATTAAGGGTTCCAAAGCTGTTAATAAATTAGTCAAAATACAAGCTTCCAAGCAAGACCCTCCTGTTGATTCTTGTGAAGAGTTAGATTTAATAGATGAGTTTATAGTTAACGGTCTGAATTTTGATTTCTATGGGGATTCAAAAGAAAAACCTTTTGACTCTATATCTGAAAAAGTTTTTGAGCTCGAAGTAAACGAAAAAGATAAAAAATATTATATTTATGGTTTTATAGATAAACTATTTTTATATGACAAAGGTAAAAAGGCTGTTATAAGAGATTTTAAAACTAGCAAAAAAGTTTATGTAGGTTCTGAAGTAACAGATAATTTACAAAACTTAATATATTGCCTTGCGGTGTCTAAGTTATATCCCAAATATAAAGATATAACTACAGAATTTCTATTCTTAAAATTTGATCTTAATTCTGATCTACTTGGCAATCAAGGCGAAGGGGTTTTGAAAATGGATAGAATTTCAAAAGAGGAGCTAGAAGGCTTTGAATATCATTTAACTGAAATACAGTCTTACTTAGATAATTTTGACTACGACACCGCTTGCTCTAATTTTGCTGCAGACCAACCTTTTCCACAAGATAAAAGTTTTTCTGGTCCACTTTCCTGTGGTTTCGCTAAAGAGCCTGGTCAACTTAAAAAAGATGGCACCCCAATGTGGCACTGTAACTATAAATTTCCTTTTGATTATTATGTATTAAAGGATAGCTCTGGATCTATTTTAAAATCAGTAAAAAAAGGTGAAGAATTTAAATTAATAGCTGATGAAAGCGAAGGTCAATATATAGAAAAAATACATTATGAAGGCTGTCCAAAATTTAATATAAAAAATAATGACTTAGATTTATAATTTAAGTGTAATAATACATGATTAATCAATTAAATTCATAGTCTTAATGATCTCTATACAAACTAATGGGGTTGCCAAATATCTTTTTTCGAGGTATATATCTTTTGATATGAATTAAAACTTATTTTATTTAACTTGGCGTACTTAATGCAATTATATATTTAAAGATTCTATAAAAGAACTTTTTGAGTGCCAAAAGGGCTCAATTAACAATATAAAAATATATAATATGACAAAATTACTCAATACTAAATTAATACCAGCGAATAGAGATGAGTTTCTAACTCCATTTGACTCTATTTTCGACGAAATGTTAGCAAAATCTTTCCCATCTTTTTCTGAAGATTTCGGGGTTAGGTTTTTTGGCAACCAAAGTTATCCTAAAGTTGACATTATCGACTTGGGAGAAAAATTATCGATAGAAGCCGAAATTCCTGGCTTATCGAAAAATGAAGTGTCTGTAGATTATGAAGATAATACCCTATCAATTATTGGCTCAAAGCGATCCGAACCCTCGGATGAAGACAAGAGGTATATTAGAAAAGAATTAAAAAAATCTGGCTTCAAAAGGTCCTTTTACCTAGATGATTCTTTTGATGTGAAGAAGATCAAAGCTAAATTTGAAAATGGTCTATTAATTATTGATATACCTAAAAAACATCCTGAAAAATCTAAAAAAATAAAAATTCTATAATTCACCAACCCTCTTCGGAGGGTTTTTTTGTGTACAAATTTATGTGAAATTAATTATAGATTCATATCTATGTGAGCCACCAAGTGAAATATATCCATTTAGAGATGTTACTTTATATGCTAAAACCTTTATTTTTGAAGACGTTATATTAAAATGCCCTGACGGAACCAGATCTATGTATTGGAATTGGTTAAAAGATTATGGAGCTCATGATTTCATTTCTTATTTAATTAAATATTCAGAATTTGAAAGCGGATTTAAGTTAGGTCCTAAAAATTCTAACTTAAATATTGAATACATATCGAACCACAATTTATCTTTTATTATCTCTTCACTGTCTTCCATTAATTCTTGACTTAACTTAGTTTTTTTGTTATATTAGAGTCATAGTTTTATGATTCCATTATTCAAGTCTCATTATAGTATAGGTAAAAGTATTCTAACGCTCAATCATCCAAGTCAAGATGATGATAGTGGCTCAGATTCAGTATTTTCTTTGCTCTTAAAAAATAACATTAAAAATCTTGTTTTAGTTGAAGATACCTTAACTGGTTTTTTAGAGGCTAGAAAAATATCTTTTGAGCTTGAAATTAGCTTAATTTTTGGATTAAGAGTTTGTATACAATCTTTTGCAAATCAAAATGAACACAACTCTCAACACAAAGTTATAATTTTTGCCAAAGACGATGCGGGTTGTAAATTAATTAATAAAATATATAGTGATATATATTCTAAACACAATGGGGTTGCAAATTATAATACATTAAAACAACACTGGAATGAAGACAATTTATTACTAGCAGTACCGTTTTACGATTCTTTTTTATATTGTAATAGTTTCTCCTTTTCTAACTGCATGCCAGACTTTTCTTTCTGCGAGCCTATTTTCTTCTTAGAAAACAATGATTTGCCTACGGATTCACTATTAAATAATATTATTGTAGAATACTGTAAAACTAAAAATTACAATACCTTTAAAACCAAATCAATATTCTACAACAAGAAGTCTGATTTAGAATCTTATCAAACATATAAATGCATATGTAATAGAAGTTTTGGCAGAAATCAATCTTTATCTAATCCGGGTTTTGATGGTTTAGGTAGTAGAGAATTCTGTTTTGAAAGTTATTTAGAAAACAATGAATAGCCATTTATTAAGATTTAAAAAACATAAAAAGTATTTAGTTTTTGACTATGAGACTTGCGGGTTAAATTTATCTTCTTTAGATAATAAACCTTGGCAATTAGCTTTTATTGTTTTTGACGACGGAAAGGTAAAAGAGAAGGTCGATTATTATTTAAAGTGGGACGACTTAAGAATATCCGATGGAGCTAAAAAAGTTACCGGATTTAAAGAGGGAGTTTATAAGTCTAAAGCTGTGGACCCATTAAAAGCTTTAAATCATTTTGAAAAATATTTTTACGATAAAGATTATTTAATTGTGGGCCACAATATTATTGGTTTTGATATTTTCATCCATAACATACATAGGCTTTTATGCGGCAAGCAAACCGACTACTCTTATTTAAATAGATTAGTTGACACAAATTGTTTAGCAAAAGCTGATGCTTTAAATATAGAGTTTAATGAAGATAATATCTTATTATGGCAAATGAAGCTGCAAAAAATTAGAAAAAAAGGTATAAAAACAAATTTAAAATTTTTATGTCAAAAATATGATATAAAATTTGATGAGTCTAAACTTCATGATGCTTTATACGATATTGAACAAAACTTAAAAGTCTTTCAATCTATGTTGTGGGCAATAAATATATGAAATCTTTTTATTCAAAATTCACTAAATACGAAAACTGCATACCCCCAGGAGTAAGACTCCCTGAAATCAATATTGAGGAAAAATTCTACAAAGAATTAGGTCTCGATAGCTCCTGCTCCAATTTCATATTTTTATCTAAACTATGTGAATCTAAATTAAACAATTTAGAAGTTAAAGATTATAAAAAATATAAATCTCGATTAGTTAACGAGTTAAGCATCTTAAATGAACTAGGTTTTGTCGATTATATCTTACTAAACTGGGATATAATTAATTTTTGTCACCAAAACGATATCCCAGTTGGCCCAGGTAGAGGCTCTGCGGCAGGATCCTTAGTTTTATTTCTTATTGGCGTTACTAATATTGATCCAGTAAAGTATGATTTATTTTTTGAAAGATTCGTCTCAAAGAGTCGTGCTAAAAAAATTGAAAAAAATGGTATAACTTATCTAGACGGTAGTTTGTTGGCTGATGTTGATAATGACATTGCATACGAACACAGGCAAAAAGTTATTGATTATATCGAAAGAAAAAACCCTTCCAGAACTTGCAAAATCTTAACTTTAAACCGCCTTAGTAGTAAGCTCTGTATAAAAGAATGTGGAAAAATAGTTTCTGAACTATCAGAAAAAGATGTAAACTTAGTGAGTGACTTTATTCCTAAAAAATTTGGTAAAGTCGCGCGGCTTTCAGATTCTGTAAAAGAGAGTGATCGATTTAAGACTTGGGTGGAAAAGTTTCCAGATGTATTCAAAATAGCTAAAAAAATTGAAGGTTTAAATAAAAATACTGGAGTTCATCCATCTGGAATTGCAATATCCTATTATGAAATATCAGACATATGTCCGATACAGTCAACTAATGACGGTTCTTTAGTTACTGGTTACGACATGAATTGGGTCGCGGAGTTGATGGTTAAATTTGACATTCTTGGTTTGAGAACTCTTAGTGTCATACAAGATGTATGCAATTCTTTAGGTTTAGACTCAAACAACATTGATTTAGATGATAAAAATTTATATTTACCCCTACAAGAAAACCTAAGGTCTCCTCACGGATTGTTTCAAATAGAGGCTGATACAAACTTTAGGGTATGTAAAAATATTAAGCCTAGAAGCTTAGAGGAGTTGAGTGCCGTCATAGCCATAGCTAGGCCTGGAGCATTAGAGTTTGCTAATTTATACTCAGATTACATAAGGTCTGGATCCGCTCAAGTAGTTCATGATTTCTTTTCAGACATCCTTTCTTATACTGGCGGAATACCTTTATACCAAGAACAATTAATGAAAATGATTGTTAAAATCGGGTTTTCCTTAGACGAAGCTGAGCAATTAAGAAGGATTATTGGTAAAAAGAAAACGGATCAAATGCCTGAATGGCGAGAAAAAATTGAAAAGAAAGTCGCAGAAAATAACCTAGACGAAAATATATCTACAATTCTATGGGGCATAGCTGAAGATAGTGCTAATTATTCTTTTAATAAAAGTCACTCCATAGCGTATGCGACGCTCTCAGCTTGGACTATTTATTTAAAATTTAACTACCCTCAAGACTTTTTTCTTAGTTTATTGAAAATGACTAAATTTGAACCTTCTCCGCAAGAAGAAATTACTAGCATCAGCCAAGAGTTACCCTCTTTTAATATTAAATTGCTACCACCCGATTTAGAGCGTTCGGAAATTGATTTCTGTAAAGAGGGTTGTGACATCAGATACGGTTTAAACAGTATAAAAGGCGTTAGTGAAAAATCTTTAAATTCTTTGATGGAATTTAGATCCAAAACAAATCCTAATAAATTTAATATATTTGTCAGTGCAAAAGAAGCTGGCTTAAACATAGGGATTTTATCTTCTCTAATACAAGCTGGATGTCTCCCTAATTACAATGCCAGTAGATCTTTATTAGTTTTAGAAGCTCAGTCATTCAACCTTTTAACAGATAGAGAAAAAAGGTTAATTCTTGAAGTTGGAGGTAAATATGACTATAAGCTTTTAGATATCATAGCTAAATGCAAAGAAGGGCTCGTTTCTTCAGACGGTAAAAGGCTAATGTCAGAATCTCGGTTTGAAACCTTCAAGGTTAAGTATTTAAAGTATAAAGATATTTACTTACAAAATAAAAACCATGAAAAATTTGCTAATTGGTTTTTTGAAACTAAATTATTAGGCTACAGTTATTCTCACGATTTAAAATCCGTCTTTAATGATTCTGAAGTAATTTTTAATTCATTAAATTTCTATGAAGATAATTCAGTGAGGGGTAAATTTATAGGAGTTGTTGTAGATTCTTTTAAAGGTGTTAGTAGGAATGGTAATAAATACATAAAATTAATTATATCTGATGAATGCGGGAAATACCCAGTTATGTTCATGGATAACTCTAGAGGTAATAAATATTCAGATTATTTAGATTCTGGAAATAAAAATCCAAATAAAAATGATATCATAGCTATAATAGGTTCTAAACCTTCTGGTTCTGATATAGTTTTTGCGGACAATATTATACCATTAAAAGAAAAAATTTATATGAAACTAGGAGACATTAAATAATGGAGTTTTCGCCAAATTTCACACCAAGGGTTCAGCAAGCTATTAAAATAGCCAAGCAAGAAGCGATTAAATATAATCATCAATTAGTTGAGCCACTGCATTTAATTTTTGGGGTTTTTAAAGTCCAAAACAAGCAGGTTTCACAATCTCCAGTTCTTGATCACTCTATCGATTCAAATATTATTAATGATTTTTTTAAAAATAGTTTTCCTTCTGAAAATTTCGATATAAACCAAATAAGTTACTCAAAATCTTTTAAAGCTTGCTTGGTATCTTCTTTTGAGTTAGCTGATTATTATACTCATGATTATGTTGGTGTAGAACACCTTTTAATATCTTTATTTAAATGTTCTGATTTAAAAGTTTTTTTTGAAACTTTCGACATTAATGCTCAAGAGTCTACTTCTATTTTGAAAAGTTTTCTAGAGGGGGAGGTAATCGAAAAGCAAGAATCAATTACCGATAAAGTTAATAAAAATTTCACGAAGCCTCAAACAAATAACCTACCATTAACTAGTGAATCTAATTTATCAAAATTTACTGTAAACTTCACTTCTCTGGCTTATGAAGGGAAATTTGACAAAGTAGTATGTAGATCGAAAAGTCTTGAAAATTTAATAGAAATTCTTTGCAGGAGAACAAAAAATAACCCAATTATTTTAGGTGAAGCTGGCGTTGGTAAGACAGCTCTTGTTGAAGGTCTTGCTCAAAAGATTGTGTCTCAGAATGTTCCAGATTTTTTATTAAATAAACAAATATATTCTTTAAATTTAAATCATATCGTGGCTGGCACAAAGTATCGAGGCCAATTCGAAGAAAGGTTGAAGAACATTATAGATGAAATTAGATTTGACGAAAACAAAATATTGTTCATAGATGAAATACATACCATTATAGGGGCTGGTAGCGCTGAAGGGAGCATGGATGCCGCAAATATATTAAAGCCAATGCTTGCAAGGGGTGAAATTAAATGTATTGGAGCTACGACAATAAAAGAATTTAAAGGGTCAATAGAGAAAGATGCTGCGCTAAGTAGAAGGTTTCAACCTGTCTTTATTGAAGAGCCGTCAATTGCTGATTGTTATAAAATACTAACAAGTATAATACCACAATATGAATCTTTCCATCAGATAAAGTATAGAAAAAATGCCCTACAAGCAGCCGTTGACTTAAGTAGTAGGTACATATCCGATAGATTTTTACCAGATAAAGCGATTGACATCATTGATGAAGCGGCCTCCAAGGTTAAAATTAAAAATTTTAAAAAGCCAAATGAAATACAAAAGATAGAAAGCTCGATAGAGTCTCTAATCGAGCAAGAGGAGACTTGTTCTGACTTAGATAGAAAAAAAAGCATAGGTTTATGTATGGATGATCTTTTTGAAAAATATCAAAATATACTTGATGACTGGCAAAACGAACTAAATAATAATCCAATTTATGTATCGATTTCAGATATACAAGAAGTAATTTCTCATAAAACTAATATACCTCTCTCAATCATATCTTCATCCTTAGAGGGTAAATTTATAAATTTATATAAAAATATTTCTAAAATTGTCGTAGGGCAAGAAGAGGCTGTGCAAGCCTTATGTGATTCTGTCATGCGTTCAGCATGTGGATTAAATAATCCCAATCGACCCCTTGGTACATTTTTACTTTTAGGCAAAACTGGTACGGGTAAGACCTTGGTTGCAAAATCTTTATCTCATTATCTTTTTGGGGATGAAAGAAAACTTATTCGTTTTGATATGGGCGAATTTTCAGATTCTGTTAGTTCAAACAAATTAACAGGTTCTTCTCCTGGGTATATTGGCTACGATCAAGGTAGTTTATTAATTGATAAAGTTAAAAGAAGTCCTTATAGCGTAATTCTGTTTGATGAAATAGAAAAAGCTCACCCTGATGTGCTAAAGGTTCTTTTATCAATTTTAGATGAAGGTAGACTAACTGACGCTTTTGGTAATACTGCTAACTTTAAAAATTGTTTTATAATATTAACTGGTAATTTTGGCTCGGAGATGTTCGATAAACCTGTTTCTGCTGGATTTTTAACAAATTCTAATGATAACGATTTAATTTTAGAAAAAATAAAAGAAAAAGCCTCTAATTATTTTTCCCCGGAATTTATAAATAGAATTGACGATATAATTTTATTCAAATCTTTTTCAGATAAAAATTATGAAAAAATTATAAAAACTTATTTAAATCAATTGAATTTAAAATTAAAAGCTAAAAAAATTAAAGCTTACTTAAATCCAAACGTAATTCAAAACTTGGTGACTCAATTAAAAAAAATTAATTTAGGGGCGAGGCCGGTTGAGCGTCTATTCAAAAAGGGGATTGAAACCGTTTTATCGAAAAATATTTTAAATAAAAAAATTCAACCTAATTCTGTTGTTGCTTTTACAATTGATAAAAATAATAAATTAGACTTTTCTATAAAAAAAACTTCTTGATGTTTAATATATTATAGTGTAATATAAACAAATTGTTATTTGAAAATTTTATGGGCGTGTTCTGGATTTGATTTAAATTAAATTCATACACTGCAAGTAGGAGTTGTACCAGGCTCCTTAAAAAGGTGCAAAAAATTACATGGCAACAAGTCACGTATAAAAGCTTATTCGCCCACAAGCGAATCGCTTGCTCTGGCAGCCTAATCTCTGCCACCTCGCAATCCTTGACGCAGATAAAGGAATTGTGGGGTCATGTATCTGCAAAACAGATAAAAGTTTATTCATATCATAAACTGTAAATAATTGAAATGACTAGTTGGATGTTTATATCGTAACTTTAAAAAAAATAAACTAAACTTGTAGATGTGTATCGTTGAAGGTTTAAAGACGCGGGTTCAACTCCCGCCACGTCCACCATTTTTTAGTGCGGAATAACTCTTGACTTTGAGGCTTTTTTATGTTATGATGTTACATCATAATGAGTGAATTACAGCGATACAAACGAAAAGCAAAATATCATTTCGATCAATTTTGGGCGACCCATTATACAGAAATTTTCTCAGATAAAACTGAAAGAGATTATAAAACAGTTATTAAAGCAAGGTCGTCGGATTATGTTAAAGAAATTTTAATAAAAAAAACTAAAGAAGATAACCCTAATCATCTTTTAAAAAATGTTCAAATTTATATGTTTCAGCCCGGCGGGTCTTTAAATAATTTATCCCTAACTATTGAAGACTGGGATCACATACGTAAAGCTTCTTTTCCAAATGTGGCTAACGTTTTATTTAAATGTTATATACCTCGACCGAAAGGCTGGCTAACTAGAACAAATTCTAAAAAGCCTAAGTTCTCAAACAAAAATGCTTTCAAAACCTTCAATAAAGCTCACGAATGTAAGCTTTCTAAAGAAGAAAAAGCGTACATGAAGTGGGATGGCAAATGGAAACCTTGGCCCGTCTCTGAAAGAAATGCTCTTAAACAAAGAATTGAACTAGCCCTCAAAATGTTTGGCAATAATCGTAGTCATGCCGCGAAACACCTTCGCATGAGTCCTAGATATCTATACAAACTAATGCATAATAAATTTATAGAGGTCGATTGGACTAAAGAATTTCCACCGCCTATTATTTCTATAGTTAACCAAAAAACTAATTATGAAAAGCGTAATAAAAGTATAAAAAATGCTTGGAAAAAACGCTCTGAAGACCTTCAAAAATTACGTGGGCCAAAAATTTTAGAACTTCATCATAAAGGCTACAATCTCACGAGTATACATCGTGAACTTGGTCATAGTAAACGATTTATTAAAAAGGTTATTGAAAATGAAAACTCAAACTAAAATACCCGTTAGTGAAAATAATGCTCAATGGCTTCTTAATTATCAAGAAGATCTAGTTAAAATTATAGGAAAACACCGTAGGTCTAACCATGTCTTGTCTGTTGAAGAAATTTTATCTGAAGTAAACAATCATTTCTTGGAAAAACATGCTGACAAAGAATTTATTGACGAAGTCGATTGTAATAAATTTCTATACGGAGTTGCCAAAAATTGGGTAAGATGGACTTACATTGGGGCTAAGCATAAAGATAAAGATTATAATCTTAAAAAAAACGATAGCGTAATACATACAGAAGAAGGGCAATTAACAGCTTTTGAATATGCTTGCACTACTATGGGGTCTGAAGATGATTATTTTGTTGATTTAAATTTTTGCAAACGCTTTGAAAATATCTACAAATGGATTTTTGATTACAGTCATTTTTTAACAGAGAAGCAAAAAACTGTTCTTCCATATATTATGGTTGGTAAAACTCTAGACGAGATCGGAGATGCTATGGGTATCACCCACCAAGCGGTATCATCTTTAGTCCTTAAAGCTTTTAAAAATATTCGTCAATACATTAAGGTAGATTTAAATCAAGACAATGAAGCTAAAACTATCAACCAAGGTCAAACGTCTGTCAATTATATTTTTGGGAGCGAGAGATTAGATTATAGATCTTCACTCAATACTAAATTAAAAAAGCGGCCATGAATTTATTATACAAAACAAAAACCTATTTAGTTGGCCACATGCAATACTTAAGTGGGCAAAACTGGCGAGAAGAAATTGCAAATAAATTAAAAAAAATAAATGTTATTTGTTTTAACCCCTATAAAAAGCCCTTTGTAAAAGATGTCGCTGAGGATGAAAGTTCTCGCGAAAAAATGAACACTTGGATGCAGACAATGCAGTATGATAAAGTAGTCGATAAAATGAAGACTATTAGATCATACGATTTAAATTTGGTTGATCGTTCTGATTTTATTATCGCACATCTTGTTCCTGATGTAGCCTCATGGGGTAGTGCCGAAGAAATAGTTACAGCTGTTAGGATGAAAAAGCCAATTTTCATCAGTATGGAGGGAGGAAAAACTAAAACTCCATTATGGATGTTAGGAATGCTTCCTCACAAATATATTTATAATTCTCTTGACGAAATCATTGAAATGTTGTATGATGTTGATTCAGGAAATAAACAAATGGATTCAGATCGCTGGCGCTTACTACAAAAACAATATAGATAGTTATGGAAATTGTACAATTATTAATATATATTTGCTCTTGCTATACCCTCTATCACTTTAAGTTCAAATGATTTTAATTGAAAATTTAAACTCTTATTCTTTTAGGTTTGGATTTAATCAGGCTCAAGATTTTATCATAAACTCTTTAGAGCAGGAATTTATAAAAAAACATGATCAAGATTTATTTAATCGTTGTAGTTTAATTATTTTAATTGAAAATGAAAATTTCTATCACGTCATTAGAAATAAACATAAAGTTCGAGTTAGCGGGGAATTAATGAATAATTTATTAAATGACATTTCTTCTCATATAGTATGAAAGCGTTTAAATATTCAGATATTTGCTTAATCCCTAATTACAGCGAGGCTCATAGTAGGGTTGACTGCGATACCTCTATAAATCTTTTTGGTAAAAAGTTTTCACTACCGATTATCCCTGCTAATATGAAATCTGTAATAGATATGCATACGTGTGAGTGGATGAGTTCGCACGGCTTTTTCTACATTATGCATCGTTTTGATCGTGACCTAGCTGAAGATGTTGCTAACGCTCAAGATTGGGATAGCATTTCGTTTAGTGTTGGAGTTAAGGCTCAAGATAAGATGGCTATCCAAAAAATTAATAAGAGAGTTCATCGGGTTGATTACTTAACTATCGATATAGCTCATGGTTATTGTAGTCGAATGAAGACAATGATCAAGTGGATTAAAAAATACCTCCCAAACACAAAAATCATAGCTGGTAATGTTGCTACTCCCGAAGCTGTAAGGCAATTGTCTAATTGGGGGGCTGACATTGTAAAAGTTGGCATTGGTCAAGGTTCCCCATGCACAACTAAAGACAAAACTGGGTTTACTATGCCCATGTTCACTTGTGTTAAAAAATGCTCTCAAGTTTTTTCTAATTACGTAGATAGTGTTCCAATTATTGCTGATGGTGGTATTTGTTGTAACGGCGATATAGCCAAAGCTTTAGTTGCTGGAGCTACTATGGTTATGGCTGGCGGTCTTTTTGCATCTTGCACTGATAGTCCTGCATTAGCTACAACTATTAATGGGATAACTCATAAAGCTTACTTTGGTTCAGCTAGCTCAGAAAATAAAGGTCACGATAAACATATTGAAGGTAAATTAACCAATATAAGCTGCAATAACATGTCTTATAGCGAGAAATTAACTGAGATAACGCAGGATCTTCAAAGCTCGATTAGCTATGCTGGAGGATTAAACTTATCAAGTTTAAAAAACGTTGAATATTATGAACAAATCTAAAGTTAAAGAAATTAAAGATATAATGGGCTATCAAGGTCTGCCCGAACAAAAAAGACTATTAAGAAGGTTTAAAAAATCTTATTCAGCATTAAGTGAAGAGAAGAAAGTTTTAGTAATTAAAGAATTAAAAGAAAAATTTAATAGAAATTAACATAGTTTATGTTAATATATATTATGTCATAAATATAAACAATATAAATATATCATGGAAAACGAAAAGACAAACGAAAAGACAAACGAATGGAAAAAACGAGAAATTGGAGCACTTTGGAAAAAGTCTGGAAAAACGCAAAATTACTTCTCTGGAAGAATCAACATTAAAAACATCCAAAATGAAGAATTGGTAAATATAGTTGGATTTTCCAACAAAGGTAAAGCTGAAAACCCTAATTCTCCAGATGTAATTCTTTATATTTCTGAAAATACTTCGTCTTCAAATTTAGATTTGAGCGGCTCACAAAAAAAAGAAGTAAGTGCGGTTAGCTCTAATTCCTCTGTCGACGATGAAACTCCTGAATTTTAATGTCTTCTATTGATCCTGTTTATGTTGTAATGCGAGGCTCAAGAAGAGTTGAGCCTCGCAATTATTTAGATAAAAATAGCGCTGAAAAAAGAGCATTAGCACTAATTTCAATGATACAAAATTGGGATAAACCTCATTTACCTCAAAACTCTGTAAAAATAATTAAAACAACAAAACCTCATACAATTAAATAAATTAATGTCAAAATCAGCGCTTAACAAAGACGGGCAATTAAGAAAGCCTGGAAGCGGCAGGACGAAAGGTTCTGTTTCTTTTTCTTATGTTAAGTTAAACAAATTAAACCAAGTCCTCACCGAGAATATGAATGTTCCAGTAAGTCGAGTTTGGTTAAGAAATCTAGGTATAGAAAAAATTGAAAACAGTTAAAAAAATTTGGGGTGAAAATTTTTTAAATTTAGCAAGGTCTAAAAACCTTTTGGTTAAAACTCCAACCCAAGCTCAGTTTAAAAAATATATTAATTTTATTTTAATAGGTAAAGACTTAAGCGGTGGACACAAAGAGACTAAGATTTCCCTAAAACCCCTTAAAAACTCTAAAAAGTCTCAAGAAAAGTGGGTTTGGATTGAAATTAAAAATTCTAAAGGGGAGCCTGGATGGCTTTATGGAGATGCAGATTTCATCGTTTTCGAATTAGTAAATGAATATTTATTTGTTGTTAGAAAAAATTTGTTAAACCTTATTAATTCTAATGTTGATTTTAATTCACCAATCGTTCAAAACTTATGGGAAGCTAAATATAAATTGTATCAACGCCAAGGAAAATTTGACCAAATCACTCAAATCAAACTAAACTCTTTATTAGGAATGGAGGATATTTATATATGGAAAAAATAAACCGAGAGCCATTTTCACAAAAAGAAACTAACAGTGCCATTGATAACTTTAAAAAACATCAGCAAAAAACTGGCGGAACAATGAAAACTGATAGCGTTTTTAATGGAATTAATGAAGCTGGTAAAGGAGACTCTCCAAGAAATGTCAGTACAAAGTTTAAAAAAAATTATGAAGATATTTTTCCCAATGCGTTTAAACCAAAATGGATGAAAGACCTAGAAAATGAATAATATAATTTGCAACTACGACTTAGAATTATTTCACCCCAAACCAAAAGTTCTAAAAAAAATACAATCAACATTAATCGAAAAAGGATTCACTTCATCTTTTAATGTGATAACCAAGCAAGAAAATTCGTTTTATTTTAAAACTTCAGCTTCGATTTCTTGTGAAGAGAGTGGGACTTATTTATTCACAGATTTAATTCAACGACTCTTATCAGAAAATAATTATCTTGACATTGGAGGCTCTTTCATAGATAATGTAGGTCGAGGTTATGTTAACAGCCTTGGTCATAAAGATTATACCAAATTATACTAATAATGAGTTCCATAATAAATTATTCTTTAAATAAATTCTGCCCTTATATTATAATACTATTTGTTTTGTTTTACAATTCGAATTTAGATCCGCTTAAAGCCTTAATAGTTTTAGGAGCCTGTATTTTTGTTGATAAATTTTCTTTTAAAGCTGGTTATAGCTATGCTTACTGCATTAAAAACAACATTCCTTTAGATGATCAATAAATTTTATTATAAGTTAAAGTCTTTCTTAAAGCCAAAATATTATATAGTCTATCGTTGTAACAACAATAGAATTAAGACTTACTTAATAGGCAACATAGATTTGTATAAATCTTTTGGAAACAAAGAGGAACAAAGAGATAATGCTGGCTTCAAAGCTTACTGTTTTGCAAGGGAACAAATTCGATCATTTAGGCATGATAGAATTATATCTATTGCAAAAAAATAAATTTTGCATTTTTTACTTGAATTTGCCCTATTTGGGTGTATAATGTATTTAAGTTATACAATTTTTAGATTAAAAGAAAAACAAACAAACGCCGATTTATTAGAGAAAGAAAAAAAATCCCTAAAAAATCAACTAACCCAAACTTATACAGAATTTCAAGAGCGCGAATCATATTTTAAGCAAACTATACAAAATTTACAGTCTAGCTTTGACAAAGAACAAGATTCAATTAAAGAACGCAAACTTGAACTTCAATTAAAAGAACAAAAACTTTTAAAAGAATTTAATGATCTAGAGCAGCTATTAGCTGAAGAGACTGAAACTCGTAAAAAAGTGACATCTCAAAAGAAAAGTAGTGAAGTTAGGTTAGGTCACATCGCCGAAACTTTAGCTCCTTTTCTAGATCAATTTGATTTTGACCCCGAACACTGCACATTCCTTGGCAAACCGATTGATTATATATCTTTCGGTGATGATAAAATTACTTTTATTGAAGTTAAAAGTGGCAACAGCCAACTCAATAAAAAACAGCGATACATCAGAGACTTGGTTAAAGATAAACTCGTTGCATGGAAAGAGGTTCGCATTAAATAATTTAACCCTAAAACAATATGAAACTAAAACTAACATCATTATTGGTAGCCTTCGGGCTTCTTACTAACGCCGCCCTTGCTGGCAACTCTGCTAAAATTGGATACGCTTCCGATTTTTTCTATAGAGGTGAGCAAAAGGCCTTGGAATCCATCCAGTCATTGGTCGATCTAGAAGCATCGCTTCTTGGACTAAATGGCAAACTTCACGCATGCACTAATCAATCTATTGATGAAGGTGTTGACAGCTACCGTTTTTCGGCTGGTTTAGGAACCTCTTTTGCAGAAGATTTATTTTCTGTATATGGTGGTTTTAATCATTTCGAAGATGTGGTTGGAGATGCTCTATCTGAAATTGAAGTAAGTGCTTCAGTAAATGTGTTTGCTAATCCGACGGTGTCAGCTTTCAGGAATGTAGATGAAGATCTATATACATTTGAAGGCTCGTTATCTGAGTCGCTTGACTTATCGTTTGCATCTTTAGATGTAAGGGGTTCCATTGGCCATACAGACATTACAACATCAAGTGATAGAACTTATTATTCTGTCGGTGGTGGACTCACTCGTCAAGTGGGAGCTGGTGTAGATATCGGACTATCTGTCGATCTTGTAGATGCTGACGATATTGATCGCGAATTCGTGTTCGGTACAGCCCTCACATTTAACTTCTAATATTAACCCTAAAATAAATATGAAAGAAACATTACAAAAAATCACTTGTGCAGTAAAAGGTATTGCTGTTACACTACTTAGCGTTCTTGGACTTCTCGTCGTAGTTCAAGCCGTGTTTGGGGCTTCTGCTCCTGTCAATGTCATCGGCAATCTACAAGGTCTCCTTGGTGGATTTGTTGGCGCAGGCGCTGACTTCACTTCTTTTGTGACGTTAGTGCTTGTTGTGGCTTTAGTCGGAAAGCTTAGTTGCGACGAAGGTCAATGCTCCAAGGGTAAGTAATTTACATTTATCCTTGACTTTTAAAAGGGAGGCGGTTATAATACCGTCTCCCTTTTTTTATGAATGCTTTATCTTTATTTTCTAATGTTGGTTTTGGAGAGTTTTATCTTAAAAATTTAGGTATCAACGTAGTACTCGCAAACGAATTAATTGCGCCAAGATGTGCCTTGTATAGCAAATTTCATCCACATACTCGATGTATTCACGGTGATATTACTTCCCCCAAGTGGAGGGATTTAATTATTAAAAGCGCATTGACGAACCCAGATCCTATTGACCTTGTAATCGCTACTCCACCCTGCCAAGGTATGAGTGGAGCAAATGCCCTAAAAAGACCTGATGATATTAGAAATAAATTAATAGTTTATGCCTTAGAAGTTTTTAATTCTATTGGTGCTAATTATATGTTAATTGAAAATGTCCCACAAATGCCCGAAACATTCATCAATTATCAAAATTCTGTTATGAAAATTTCTAGTTTCATATCTAATAATATTAGATCTGGTTTTAAAGCTAGGTTTAAAATTTTAGATGCAAAAAATTTCAACAGCCCACAATCAAGAAAAAGATCAATATGCCTAATTTCCAAAAATGGTACATGGGAACACCCAAAACCTTCAGAAAAACTCTTAACCGTGAGAGATTCTATAGGCCATTTGCCTTCATTAAAAAATGGTGAACACTCGAGTATACCTTGGCATTTTTGCCCACATCATAATAAAAATCATGTTAAGTGGATGTTAGCTACCCCAGAAGGCGAAACCGCATTCAATAATCCAGTAGATTACCCAAAGAAAGATGGTAGAAGGATAAAAGGTTTCATGACTACATATAAACGTATGCATTGGGATAAACCCGCCCCAACCGTAACTATGACAAATGGATCTATTTCTAGTCAAAACAATGTTCACCCAACAGACCCTAGAGTTCTATCTATCCGCGAACTACTTTGTGTTTGTGGTTTGCCAGAAAATTGTTTAGATAAGTTTGCCTATATTCAATCTGATGGATCATATAAATATGACTATAAATCAAATTTTATTCGGCAAGTTATCGGTGAAATTTTTTTACCTAAAATGTCTTACGAAATAATTAAAAATATTTGATTGAAATCTAATTGTTTTTCAGATATAATATTACTATGGACCATAATGAACAAACTGATGCTTTTAGATTTGAATTAGATGATTTAGTAGATAGGTATATTCAAGAGTTTGATATTAATGTTTTTACATTATCTGGAGCCTTACAAGAAAAAGTCCAAGAGTTATTAAACGGGGGCACTATAGAATTTGAAGTTGATGATGATTTTTTTGATTAAAAGCTTGATTTTAAAATTAAAAATGTTATAATTAATAAAATTATGAAATGCGAATTAATATATTCTAGCGATTACGAAGAATTTTTCTATAAAGAAGATGACACTCCAGTGTCTGAAGGTCAGCCAATTGGAGTCGAGATAGAGTCTGAAAAAACGGTGGATTTTTTTGTCTTTGATCATATTTATTGGGATTTAAGAAGTGAATAAAAATTTTGCATCAAAATTATACGAATACAGAATTCGTTATAATGCCGGTAAAGAACATTCTTTTTTTGACAGTTTTCATTATTATATGGCAGAAAACGCTAAACAAGCTTTTTCTTTCCACGGTCAAGCTCTTTCTAAACGAAGCCTCCCTCATCAAGATGTTTCTATAGAAAAATATAATCCATATTCAGAAAGGTGGGAGGATGAAAGTTTTATTTTGAATGAAAATTAAATCAATTAATATTGTATATTCCGAGCATGACTATGATGAATGCTTTGAGTATAAAGATGGTAGCGGTAGAGTTCCTGATGGTCTTGCGGTTGGTTATATTCACGTTAGTCCCGTTATGCAGCAAGAAACTTTCTTTTTATTTGATGATATTGAATATAGCAAATACGATCATAAATATTGGGATAATTTAGAGCTTGAAATAGATGTAGATAGAGTAGTAATATGAGTATATTAAATCAAAATAAAAATAAAATAAAATTTAATAAATTAATAACAGATATTCAACCTCAATTATTTTCTTTTGTTTTTTCACTCGTTCCACATAAGCAAGATGCTGAAGACATTTTGCAAAAAACTAATCTCATACTATGCGAAAAACAAGAAGAATTTGATCCCAGACTAGGTCACTTTAAAGGTTGGGCTTACAAAATTGCTCGCTATCAAGCTATGGCTCATAGAACCTTGCGTACGAGAAGTAAACTTTGTTTTTCTAACGAATTGGCTGAAATACTTGCGGATGAAACTATCGATTATAATACCCCTAAAATTCAAAAAAAAGCTCTCGATAAATGCTATAATAGATTACCAGAACACATGAAAAAGATAGCTGAGTTAAGATTTAAGAAGGAATTAACAATGAAAGAAATAAGTGTTTGCACTAAAAGGTCTATGGGAGCTGTTTCTGCCACCTTATTCAGAATAAGGCAAAACATACTAGGATGTATTAATCAAGCACTTAAAGAAGCTGAGGAAGAGCATGATCAAAGCAACCGAGCATTTCATCTTTAAAGACGTTGGTAAAGTTTTTGATGTTAAAAAAAAATATTTTTTTGATTACCTCACTTCACATTGCGAAGCTAATGGAATTGGTCACCTTCCGATATCCACAGAGCTCATTCAAAAATCTATTGCATCTGAAAACTTAATTGATGTTTTTGTAATAAATTATGTTTTTTCTGAACTATTTACATCAAATCCTTACTGTCAGGTTATAGAAGAGGAAGATCAAAAAACAAATCATATTTTTTTATTTTATGAGAAAGAAATTTTTGACAATTTAATGAATTACTGCCTTACTATTACTTTTTTAAAAGATAACTTTGTCTCTTTTCAGGTTTTTGGAGTAAAATCGCCTTCGAGTAAAGTTGTAGGTCTGTGGTCTGCTTAATTTTTTTTAAAAAACATTGGAATTTCTATTCTTTTATTATATAATATAAATATATTTAACTTAACTCTTAAACAAACATGAACGAAGAACAACAAAAAATATTACAAAATTTCACAAACCTAGAAGAAGAACTAATAGACTCCCCTCACAAAGAAAACTTTAAAATTTTAAGGCAGGCTTGGGATATTGAAATCCAAAAACCCGGTTGCACACAATGTATTAAAAATGGAGCGAAAAATAAATACACTCAAATCGCAAGCAACATGATTCTTCACAATTTTTCAATCGAAGAAGCTAAATCTATTAACGACAAAAGAAACGAATTAAATAAAAAACATACTGAAGTAGCTAAAGAGATTGAAAATGAAATTCAAGCGAAAATTAAAGAAATGAAGGGCGGGGCAGAAGGAGGAGATTTAAACAAAAAACTAATTGAGTCTTTAGTTGGTGAATCTATTGACAACCCAAAACCTGCTGACACAAAAACCGAAGGCGAAGGGTCGGCGATTAATCAGCCAAATCCTTTTTCTTGATAGTGAATTCACTAAAGTATTTCACTGCATCTTGGTGTGGTCCTTGCAAACTTTTTAAACCTCATATTTTAAAGCTCAAAGATAAAAGTCAATATAATATTGAAATTTTAGATTCTGATTTGCACCCCCATGAGTTTAAGAAATACAAGGTGTCTTCAATACCATACTTAGTTTTTGAAGATTCGGATGGTAATGTTTTTTATCAACATCGCGGAGCGATTGACCCATTAGATGTTGAAAATATTTTAAAACAAAAAGTTAGTTAAAAGCAGTGAAAAAAGCTGTTGTTACAGGTGTAACGGGTCAAGACGGTTCTTATTTAGCTGAATTCTTACTTGGTAAAAATTACGAAGTTCACGGAATCATAAGGAGATCTTCCTCTTTCAATACTGAAAGGATTAATCATCTTTATGGCGATAAAAACTTACATCTACATTATGGAGACTTAACAGATGGAGTTCAACTAGTTAAACTCTTTTATGAACTCCAACCAGATGAAGTTTATAATCTTGGAGCTCAAAGTCATGTAAGAGTTTCTTTTGATATACCTGAGTACACATCAAATACGACAGGACTTGGTGTAGTTAGAATTTTAGAAGCGATTAGAGAAGCCGGCTTATCCAAAAAGACTAGATATTATCAAGCATCTTCTTCTGAAATGTATGGTAAAGTTCAAGAAGTTCCTCAAGTTGAAACAACGCCATTTTGGCCTCGATCCCCCTATGCTTGCGCAAAACTTTATTCTCATTGGTTAACTATTAATTATAGAGAATCTTATAATCTTCATGCTAGTAGCGGAATTTTATTTAATCATGAATCCCCAAGACGTGGAGAAACTTTCGTTACAAGAAAAATAACCCGAGCTGCTACTCGAATTAAATTAGGCTTACAAGATAATTTAATTTTAGGTAATTTAGACTCCAAAAGAGATTGGGGTTATGCAAAAGAATATGTTGAAGCTATGTGGTTGATGCTTCAGCAGGATAAGCCTGATGATTATGTAATCGCTACAAATGAAACTCATACAGTTAAAGATTTTTTATCTGCAGTTTTTGAATATTTAAATTTAGATTGGAAGGAATTTGTTAGATTTGATGCTAAATATACTCGACCTGCTGAGGTAGATTTATTGATCGGGAATCCAGAAAAAGCTAAACGTATTTTAGGTTGGGAGCCCAAAGTTAAAATGAAAGATTTGGCTAAAATAATGGTAGATAGTGATATGGATTTAGCTCGTCAAGAGCTCGCTGTCTCAGAAATTAAAAAATGAAAATATTTGTAGCTGGACATAGAGGAATGGTTGGTTCTTCTATAGTTAAATGTTTATCATCTGAAGGTCACGATTTAATAACTAAGAATAAATCTTCATTAAATCTTAGCGATCAAGAGTCTGTAAATAGTTTTTTAAAAAACCATTCTCCAGATGTAGTTATAAATGCAGCTGCGAAAGTTGGTGGCATTAATGCTAACAACACTTATCCAGCTGAGTTTATTTATAATAATTTAATAATTAATGCAAATTTAGTTCACTCTTCATTTATAAATGGTATCCCTAGATTTATAAACTTAGGTAGTTCTTGTATATATCCCAAAGAAGCTTCCCAACCTTTAGTTGAGTCTAGTTTAATGACTGGGCCATTAGAAAAAACTAACGAGGCTTATGCTTTAGCCAAGATATGTGGATTAGAGCTATGTCGTCACTATAGAAAACAATATGGAGTTTATTATCATTCATTGATGCCCACAAATTTGTATGGAGACAATGATAATTATAATTTACAAAACTCCCATGTTTTACCTGCTTTAATAAGAAAATTTCATGAAGCTAAAGGACACGAAGTTAATAGTGTTCAAATGTGGGGTACTGGTAGAGCTCGTAGAGAATTTTTACATGCAGATGATGTAGCTAGTGCAGTTTCTTTTTTGCTAGACAAAAAAGAGCTTCCTGATATTATTAATATTGGAACTGGAACAGATATTACAATCTCAGATTTAGCTAGTAAAATTTCCAAAACTATAGGTTTTAAGGGTGGCACTATTTATAATACTGATATGCCAGATGGAACCATGGTTAAGAGGCTAGATATGTCTATCATGAATAATTTAGGCTGGAAACCTAAGGTTTCATTAGATGAAGGTTTAAAAAGAACTTATCAAGATTTTTCATCAAGACTACACGATAAAAGCTTGAGGATATGAAAATATATACATATTTTGAAGATTTTGCCAAACAGAACGAGCTCCTTGAGTTATGGAAGTTAAGTTGGGAAAAAGAAGGTTTTGAAGTTGGGGTGCTAGGGCTTGAAGATGCAAAAAAATCAAAAGACTACGATGTTTTTTGTGAACAGATGAGGTCTATTGTTAAAATTATAACAGGAAAAGAATTAAGCCCTTATGGTTTAAGTTGTTTTGTCAGATGGCTTGCCTACTCAACTGTAGAAGATAAAGATTCAAGATTCTTCGTTTCTGATTTCGATGTTATTAATAGTGGAAAATGGAAAACTTGGCATCCGATTACAAACAAATTACATTTTTATGATTTGGCATGTCCTTGCCTCGCATCAGGAAACCCTAAAGAATTTAAAAAATTGTGCGATGCATTTTTTAATGTTACAATGTCTAGAATTTCTAGATTAAAACATGAAGCGAACCACTATCATGATCAAAATTTCTTTATTCATAATTTTTTAATCAACAATAATCCTGATGCAGAACAATTGCGGATAAAATATAACATGTTTTTTTCGAGAAGGCGTTGTGAAGATGTAGCTCCTTTTGGCACTGATTGCGATGATAAAGTGAGAGCTTTTCACGTTTCCCATGAAAACGCAGATCACATTAAAATCGCAAATCCAGAAGAATATCAAAATCTTAATGATTACGAATCTAGAATAAAAATAATAAGAAACATATTAAATTTAACATAAAATTAAATGAAAACTAAAAACAAAAAAATTATTACTATTGGATTTCACCGAACTGCTACAACAACTCTTTCGAGAATTTTTGCCTACAATAATCTTTATTCCGTTACTGGAGGATGGGGTACTGAAGGTAGACTTAGAGCCATTTCACGATGTGATACTATATCTGATTTTGGCGAAAATCATATACCTCTCGAGGAGCTTTTAATAATTAAAAGAAAATACCCTGACTCTATTTATTTGTTAAACACAAGGTCGTTAAAACATTGGATTTCTTCTCGCTTGAGAATGTATATTTATCGAATTGAAAAAAAACAAACAGCATCCATTCAAAAAACAGAATTATTCAACCCAACTTCAATCTCTCTAGCATCAGCTCAAGCCTATATCGAACAAAGAGAGTCTTTCTATAAAGCTTGTTCCGAAATATTTTGCCCAGGTAAAGATAATTTAATTATTTTCGACATCCAAGCAGATGACTTCATTCCATTTGTTTGCGATAAGTTGGATTTAGATCCCCTACCTCCTAATTATGACAAGAGAGCAAATAATGGCAAGCGAATGCTTACCAATAAGCAAAGGTTTGATGACCCCAAAATTTCTCATATTTTTAGAGAACTTGAAAATATATATGGTGAAAAAAAATTAAATAGCATATTATCAATGGATGCAGCTGTGAATCAAAAGTTAAAAATGTTTCCTAATAATTTAAAAGATTTATGAATATTACTCTAACGAAAGAGTTTAAAACATCCAAGAACATGAGCAAATACACACCAAAATTAACAAAAAATAAATTTATAGACTACCTAAGACCTCACATGCCTGTTGGTGGAGGAGGTATTGATGCAAAAGAGCAAGAACTCAACGATACGGGACTTATGTTAGCCTTATCCGGGTCAAGGCTTTTTTTTAGTTCTTTCTTCAACTTATTAAATCTTTCTGGACCAGTTTGGCCAGAAATAGAAAACCTAGATACATCACAAGATATCACTGAAATAGGTGAAATTTTCAAAGCAAATGGAAGCGACAAAGCTGGCCCCCATCATAGATATGACCTTGTTTATCAAAACATATTCTCAGAGCTAAAAACTGAAAAACCAATAAACATTTTAGAAATAGGCCTAGGAACAAACAATCCAGATACTGTATCTCACATGGGAATAAACGGAAGGCCTGGGGCTTCATTGTATGCGTATAGAGATTTTTTCCCTAAAGCAAACATTTTTGGCGCAGACGTAGACAAAAGAATACTATTTGAATCAGAGAGAATTAAAACAGCTTATGTTGACCAATTAAAACCAGAAACGTTTAAGCAGATGCACAAAGAGCTAGGTGAGCCCGATTTGGATTTATTTATTGAAGACGGACTACACAGTGTTTCCGCAAGTTTAAACAGCTTAAATTATGCTATATCAGTTACCAAAAAAAATGGATATATAATACTCGAAGACTTACACAACCCTCAACACATATGGCAAACTTTATCTTTACTTTTAGATTCATTTTTTAACTTTCAGAGTATTAAGCTTGTAAACTCTGGAGGACTCATGCTTTTTATTAAGGTGTAATGCATTAATCACGTGTAAAAACAAAGTTTATATGTTTTCATGAAAATCTTTCTAACAAAAAATGTTTGGTGGCCATTCGGCAGTCATATTTACCATATTATGCAAAGATCTCATTTTGCAGATCTACATCAGTGTGATAAGTTTGTTTATTTAGAAAATAATCATCTAGCATATGCTACTTTTGATGGGTATATTCCATCGTATTTCCCTAATCTAAACACATCACAAACAATCATCGATGTAATCAATGCAAGGAAAGATATAAAACCAAGTCACAAAGAAAATTATATTATATCTGGAGAATATACTAAAAACGATAAATTCGAAATTGACAACTATGATATTTACAGTTATAGTGATTTTTTTATAAAATTTAATTTTTCCAATGTAAAATTACAAGATTTAAACATTAATAAATATAAAAATCTCTTTGTACCCTCTGAATCTATTAATAATTTGTTAAATAACATTAAATTTACGCAACAGGTCGATGCTTTAAATGGAGACTATATTGCGACTCATGTTCGATGGACAGATAAAATAACTGGCCCAAGTCAAGAGGGAGTGCAATACTCTCCAGACCTGTATCTTTCTCGTATCAATAAACTCTGCAAAAAATTTAACACAGTAAATTTAGTTCTTAATTGCGATAGTATAGATGCTGTGTTAGGATTTCAAGAAGCTAATAAAAAATATAATTTAAATATCATTTATGATAAAGATGAAATTCTCCCAGAAAACAAATGGGAGAACTCATTATTTCAAAGGTGGGCACTAAGAGGAACCTACCTAAAGGATAATCCCTCAACTGATTTTGAGTTAGAAAATGACATGATTAATGGTTTTAAGATTTTCAGGACATTTATGAATTGTCGAGCTATGGTTGGTTGCACAAGTAGTTGTATGTACAAATCACCTTTTATTCTTCGTAATAATGAAAACGATATTGATTTGGATTATGTAGATGAAACTTTTGATCAGAGGCAAAATCGTTTTATTTTTCGAAACCCAAAAACTGTTGATCGACAAATTAGACAAAAGGGTAGAGAAGAGATTGGCCGATGAGTTTAAATAAAAGAGAGTATTACGGGTTCACTGGCCCAATGAACTTAATTCACTTACCAAATAATATTGTATCGCTGTTTAGAGATAGTTACAATTTACCAGATAGTTGGCAGTTTCCAGATATCGACCCAGAACCTAATGCAAGTATTTGTTGGGGAGCTCAAGTACCTACATCGTTACATCCTTCTTTAGATACATTAAAGAGTAATGTATGGACATCAGAAATTATTGATGCAGGTATATGTGCGGCTAGAGAAGATATCGATAGTATAACTCCAGTACACTACCCAAATGCTGGAAAAATGATTCGAGACGCTATAAACAAAATACCGTCTCTAGATAAAAATTCAAAAATTTTAATAGCTGGTTCTGTTTCACCATGGATCGAATCTATATGTCTAGCAAATCAATTTACTAATATCACCACCAGTGATTATGAGGTTAGAAAAGTGGAGGATGATAGAATTAAGTTTGTACATGCAAATGATATCAGTGACACAAAGTTTGATTTAATAATTAGTTTTTCTAGTATCGAGCATGATGGTCTAGGAAGGTATGGAGATCCAATAAACCCATATGGAGCATTCAATGCAGTTGATGAATTTTACGAAAGTTTAAATGATAATGGTTATTTATTATGTGGTATACCTGTTTTACCAGAGGAAAAGAAACAGCGTCCATCCCTGATTCAAGGTCATTTATGTGTTATATTTTCCAACAAGAGTGTACAAAAACTATTTAGAAAATTCAAAATGTTAGACATTATCAAGCAACCCGATGGATGGAACGCCAATTGGCAGCATCAACCAATTTATATTTTACAAAAACAATAAAATTATGAAAATATTAGTAGCAGGAGCTGGCGGGTTTATCGCTGGATATTTAGTCAAAGACTTGTTGTCTCAAGGACATCAAGTAGTAGCCGCAGACATAAAACCTGCGGACATGTGGTATCAAACATTCAAAGATGCAGAAAATCATGCGGATTGCAATCTTCAGGAAAAGCATCATTGTTATAATCTAAGCAGGGGGGTTGATCGAATTTATAATCTGGCTTGTAACATGGGTGGCATGGGGTTCGTAGAACATAATCAAGCTCTTTGTATGGAGAATGTTTTGATCCAGACTCATATGATGATGGCGGCTAGGGATAATGGAGTAAAAGAAGTTCTTTATAGTTCTACGGCTTGTGTTTATCCTGCAGCAATTCAGTCGGAAATCAAAGATGAGACATCTCAAGCCCTTAAAGAGTCAGATGTATTTCCAGCTAATCCTGATGATGGTTATGGTTGGGAGAAGTTATTTAGCGAACTCATAACATACTACTATGGAAAGGACTTTAATATCGATTCACGTACTTGTCGGTATCATAATGTGTACGGGCCATTTGGCACATGGCGTGGCGGTCGCGAAAAAGCACCTGCAGCTATATGTAGGAAAGTGATCGAAGCAAAACTTAGTGGTAAACATGAAATAGAAATCTGGGGGGACGGAGAGCAGACTCGCTCTTTTATGTTTATTGACGATTGCATCACTGGCATGGAACTTATGTGGGAAAAAGGTGATTCAAGACCTTTGAATTTAGGCAGTGATCGCATGGTTTCCATTAACCAATTAGTTGATATTGTTGAAAATATTGCTGAAATTAAACTTAAAAGAAATTACAACCTAACAGCACCTCAAGGTGTTAGAGGTAGAAATAGTGATAACACAATGATTAAAGAGGTTCTCGATTGGGCTCCATCCATTAGCCTTGAAGATGGTCTTGATAGAACTTATTCTTGGATTTACGAACAAATCACACAAAACTCAAGTAACGGTTATTAATGATATTTAATATCTTTTGGGTTAAGTTTAGCTTGTTATTAAGGTATAATGCATTAATCATGTGTAACACAACATGTGGAACTTTGCAGTAATACACCAGCGATAAAATGTTTTTTAAGGAGAGAATTCGTCTCTAATTCCGAAGATATACCTGACCATTTAAATTGTGTAATTTTTGGTGTTCACACAATAAAAAATCAAGCTATGACATTTGTAGCTATGATTGAAAATGGTGCAGTATACACAAAGCTACCCCTACATGCCTTTTGTTGGCTCAAAGAGGCCCCACAAAGAGATTTATCATTCTTAATGACTTATGACTCATTCAGCTACTCCAACAGCGTTATTCAATACGACTACCTCAAATATATGAATTGTAAGTTTTTTGATGAAAATAAAGAATTCCATCATGGTCAATATATGTTTACCTTAGAACCCTATGGCTCAGATCGTGCAGAAGACCCAAAGTTTTATAAACCATTTCATTTTATAAAATTAAACGAGGGCAATTTTGCCGCGCAACCAACAAATAAGATAATATGGGATGATCATATAGTAGATGATAGTGTAAAATTTATACCTAAACCTAACACAAAAATATATAATGTAGAATGATCTTATCTCACAAACATAAATTTCTTTTTATAGAAAACCCTAAAACAGCCTCTACTTCAATCAACAATTTTCTTCGTGTAAATGTTGAAGATGCTCTTTTTATTAGAACTCCAAGTAAAAAACATCAAAATTCTAGTCGTCATTGCAACCTTGAAAATGCCTTGCTAGATTTCAAAGAGGCTTTTAAATATTTTAAATTTTGTTTCGTGAGAAACCCGTGGGATATAGTAGTGTCTTGGTTCTTTTTTTATAAAAAAAACGGCAAAATAGATGATAGTTTAATCTTTGAAGATTTTGTTAAAGGAGTAACATTAAGAAAAACTTACTTTGGTATAATTAATGATCCCAGAGGTTTTAATTTTATTGGTAAATTTGAAAATTTAAATAATGACTTTAATTTTATTTGTCAAAAAATTGGGATTAAATTCAAAGAGTTACCACATGAAAATGAACATAAACATAAATATAAACATTATACCGAATATTACAATAACAACACCCGTCAAATTATTGCAGAAAAGTTTTCAAAAAATATTGAATATTTTGGTTATAAATTTGGAGCATAATCATGCAAATATTCTACGACCATGTAATTTCCAAGCAAGCTGATACAGACTTTAATTATACCCTTATTTCTGCTTGGGTTGATAGCGGTGAAGAAGATGAGGCTTTGGCTACAGGTTGGTTGCCTACATATTTTTATACCAACGATTGTGAATTTGTGAATGAAAGTGAAGCAAATAATAAGCAAATTTGGTGTCAATTAAGAAGTACAAGAATCGAGTGTGAAAAGTTCCGCGCAAAAAGTAAACATTTAAAAGCATTAAAATTAAATAATTTTTCTTATAAATATATTACTAAAGGAGATTTGCATTTGCGACTTAATACAGAACAAATAAAAGACCGCTTATATTATTTATATGACAAATATGTAACACACAAAAATTACAAAGATATATTAGATAAAGAAAATTTTCTTAAATATGTAATTGATGATAGCAGTCATTTTATTTTGTTTTATTTAAACGATGAAATAGTTGCCTGTACTGCTATGCAACAATTTGGTAGTGCATTAGTTTCGGGATTATTTTTTTGGGACTACTCAGAGCCACAATTATCACTCGGCAATTTATCTAACCATTTAGAAGTCGAGCTTTGTAAACGCTTTAACTTCAAATACTTATATATCGGCGTATATAGCGAAATACCTTCTCAATACAAATCATACATTAAAGGGGTACAAGTTTGGACGGGAAGAAAATGGATGTCAAATAAACGACAATTAATTGATATTGCACAGAACGATTCTAATAGCAATACATTGGAAGATTTTGTAGATTACAATAAATTTCAAAAATTATTAGAGTTTTAATAATTATACATTGGAAATTAGGCTAAATTATTATACAATATAATAGGGGTTATTTGGATATAAGCTTTAAGGTGAAATGAAAATATTACAAAAACATAATAAGGAAAAAAATAATAATGATTAACCACAAAAATAAATTTTTGTATACACACTATCCAAAGTGTGGAGGAACTACAATTAGGTCGTACTTTTTAAGTAATTATGCAGAGGGTATAGACGAAGAAATAGAACTTGTAAAAAATAGGCATTGCTCTTTAAGCAACACTATTCAAAGATTAATAGACCTAGACCAAGACCCCACAAAATATTTTAAATTCTCTTTTACTAGAAATCCCTTTGCTATATGCCTGTCCTATTATTTATTTAATAAAACAAATTTATATAAATCATTAAAATCCAGAGAATTGCCAATTCACAAAGAAATAACTTTTTGTTTAAATAACTCTTTTAAAGAGTATATTAAAAGTGAATATTGCTTTAGTTTTTTTGATAAAATCTATATCCACGATAATGTCTTTTTAATTGATTTTGTTTTAAGGCAAGAAAATCTAAAAAAAGACTTTCTGAAATTATGTAAAATGTTAAAATTAAAAGAAGTAGAATTAGAAAAACTCAATCAAACTAATCATGGTCATTACAGAGATTATTACGATTCAGAGTCTATAAAGATAGTAGAAGAAAAGTTTGAAAAAGATTTAAATCACTTTAAATATAGCTTTTAGGGTAGAATTTGATAATGTTAAAAAATTTTTGTTTGACATATATTATTATATGCACTAGTATAAAATATATGAATACTGAATACATAAAACTTACTGAACTTTGGAAGGATGGAGAATTTTTAAAAGTCGGTGAGATCATAAACCAAGAAAAGTGGCGACCCAATGAAGTTGCAGAGTTTTGTTTTTACTTTTGTAAATACATAGGTATAAAAGACTTTGAGATTTTACATAAATTTTTATAAAGCCACCTTAGCTCAGTTGGTAGAGCACCTCACTTGTAATGAGGATGTCGTCAGTTCGACTCTGACAGGTGGCTCCATTTTAAATCGCACGGTGGCCAAGTGGTAAGGCGGGAGTCTGCAAAACTCTTATTCGTCGGTTCGATTCCGATCCGTGCGTCATTTTTTTATTTTTTTTAGAAAAACTTATCATATTTTTTATTATATTTTTATATGGAAAATATAATTTTAACCTTTTTAAATATTTTAATATTTTTATATATATTTTTGTTATTTTTTTGGAGCAGGCAATGTCAAACGCAATATCCAAAAACTTTTAAGCTTCTTCATGATCTTGGTATAGACAATCAAACATGGACAATGTTTGATGATACTACAGGTTTTTCTGAAAAAAGTTTTTTTAGAATTTACTTTAAAAACGGAACTCGTGAAGATTTAATTTTTTACGACCCGAACAATTCTCATAAAAAAAGTTTTTTTTATGGTAGTTACTCAGAGGCTTTTGCAAACCACGCTTGGCTAGCTACTGGCATTATTGAATATTTATATACTTTATTTGAAGATCAAGAAAAAGAAATTGAAAGTATAGGATTTTTAACGGAGCCTTATTTTATAGACCCATTGAGCGAGCACGATCAAGGACTTAATGCTCAAGAATATCAAGCAATAGTAGACTCTAGAACAAATTAAATCATTATGAATTTTAACGATTTTTTAATATCTTGGAATAATTACTTCCACAACTCAGAGCCATTAATCTCTCTCAGTTTTGTGAGGGTGGTTACAGGTATATGTTTATTAATATCCTTCATAGAATGCTGGGTAAATAAAAAGTTTTTTACTAACGATGGTTTTTACGGTAAAAACTTTAGAGAAGGTACTGATTTAATGTATCCAAATCTTTTGGATAAATTCAATAAGGTTGAGATTGCTTTTTTAATTGGGGTTATTTTTTCTATTTTTTTAACAATAGGATTCTTGACTCAACTAAGCTGTTTGGTTTTGATAGTTTTTTGGAATTCAACCATAACAAGGAACATGTATGTTTTTCATGGAGGTCATACAACAATTTCCGTGGTTTTATTTTTGATGCTACTTTCTCATGCTGATACATATTTTTCAATTGATTCCTTGATTGGTATAAATTCTTTTTTTCCTTCATACGTTTGTTTTTCGCAGTTGTTAAAAATTCAAATATCTTTTGTTTTAATTTGTGCATATATAGGTAAAGTTTTTAATAATAATAATATTTACAGTTGGATTGATGGATCGGTTTTATATTATTCTTTGAATCATCCTACGTATTCTAGAAAGTTCACCAGAAAGTCGGGGATTTTTAAAAAAGAAAACATTAAACAAATTAATATTTTAGCTCACGCCATTTTGTTTTCGCAATTGATTGTTGGCACTTCATTATTTTTTCCTCAACTTTGGCTTATTAGCTTTTTATCTTTATTCCTTATACAGTTAGGGTTTGCGGTTTTTCTTCGATTGGGAGTATTCCCCTGGATGTATATGGGTTTAAGCCTCCTTTTCATTCCGAATGAAGTTTTTGAAAAATATTTAGGATTTTTGTTTTGATTTTATGTTAAATTCAGATAATAAATTTCTTTTTATACATCCTCAAAAATGCGCGGGAAACTCCCTAAGAACTATTCTTAGAAATAAATTTTCCAATGATTTTCATAGAAGTATAAACCCTTTTTACGAACCAAATGGTTCAGGACACTGGAGAGCTAGACAATGGAAAAATTATGCTGAAGAAAAAAATATAGATTTTGATTCTTTATTTAAAATTTCTGTGGTTCGAAATCCATGGGATCGAGCGGTTTCATATTATCATCATCTGCAAGTGCATAAAGATTATAAAAAACCTTTTCGGTTGTTCATATTAAATGATACAAAATATATATCCAGTATTAATTATAGTGTATATAGCAAGTTTACAATTGACAATAAATGTATAATAGATTATACTGTCAAACAAGAAACTTTCAAACAAGATTTAGAAGTTTTAATGGTTAAATTAAATATTAAAAATTATAATATTCCTCACGATAATCACAAAACTAATCGAAAAGAATATGATTATAGAAAATATTACGATAATACTGATTTAATAGACCAAGTATACAGTGTTTCTCAATTTGAAATAAACAAGTTTAATTATATTTTTTAAAAATGATACACATCATTACATGTCATTTTGGAAATCATGAGTTGATTGAATTGCAGATCAATAATATTAAAAAATTTATAAATGATGATCATAAAATTTGGTTATCATACACAACACCGACATCACAGGACGTAGATACTCTGAATGAATATCATAATGGTTCGTTTTGGTTTAGTGGTGATATTATTGATAATAAAATAGAAAATGAAGACCAGATTGTAAGTAAATGCCATCATTACGAATATATACCAATACTTCCATGTCCAGAGTTAAGTTTATTTGATGTACATCCTCTTCATAAAGGTTGTAGATTTATCGGATCACAAAACCATCAAAATAATTTGCACGTTTTAACTGAACGTGTTTTAACATGCAATGAAACTAAAGATACGGATATTCTAATATGGATAGATGGTGATACATTTTTTTTAAATAATATTGATAATATTATTGATCAGAGTAAAAATATATTTTCTGCGATAAACAGGCGAGAAATATTATTAACTGGGAATCGTCTTAATCATGCCCCGCATCCGTCATTTGCATGTTGTACAGTATCATTTTTTAAAGAACATAATCTAAGTTGGTTTGGAAGCAAAAAATATACCCCATTTGTTCGACCACATCCTGAAGATAATGTATATCCAGATACCGGGGGTTTAATATATTCATGCCTAAAGCATAAAAATATTGACTGGTTAAAGCTATACAAAACCGGTAATTTGTATGAAACGAAAGATCCAGATTTGTTCTCAATTTATAATGACAACATTTTACACGTTGGAAAAATATCAGTGATGCATGCCCGACCGTCATTTTTCAGTAAGTATAATGGTGATGATTATAAAAAACTATACGAAAAATTTTTAAAAGATATATCACAAGACGATGAAATTACCTAAAGTATCTATATTAACAGTAACCTTTGACAAAGATCTACATTGGTTTGGTCAATCTTATGCTAGTTACAAGGCTTTTTGTAAAAATTATCATTCCTACAATGTTGTTTTAGACACTCATAAAAACGATTGTAATCAAAGCAAGCAGTATTGCGAATCGGAAGGTATAGATTTTCATATTGATAGTGAGGCCGAAAAAGTTCCAGTTGGATATGTTCGCCAACAATATATGAAATTTTATGCTGATAAATATGTACCAGAGGACACTGAGTGGATATGTCATGTTGATAGCGATTCTATTTTTTACGAAGAGCATGACCCAAGTATATATTTCCACGAGGGAAAACCAATTATGCTTTATACCCCATATTCTGCCTTTGGGCCTGGAGAAATAGGGGAGTGGCAAGATTTAACTACTCAAGCATTAAAATTATCTTCACCAATAGAACACGAATTCATGAGGAGAATGCCATTGCTTTACCCGAAATGGTTAACAATTGAAATGAGGCAATGGTTTCTAAAAAATCATAACATGTCAATACTTGAATACCTATCAAAAGTAGATAATTTTACTGAATATAACTTCATGGGGGCTTATTGCTGGTTACACCACAGATACTTATACCACTGGGTAGATACAACTTCGCACCACTGGCAAAACTTTCCTTTCCTACAAGAAAACAGTCATGGCAATTTCTTGCAAAAAAATCAATTAATTAATAATTTAATAGGCGTTCCCCATATCCATAAAATTGTAAAGTCGATGATTATTGCCGCAAGGGAAAACGGTCACACTTTTCATAACATACCAGAGCTTCATGCCTTAGACTATAGATGCGAACATTTAATTAATCTTTATAGAGATATTTTAATAAAAATACACCCACATACAGAGCGAGATTGGCCCATAGAAACAATAGGAAAAAATCAACTTCAAAATGAAATCTGATACAAAAAACTCAAAAAAAAATCACGAAAATTTAAATGTCACAAAAACAGGAATGTCTTATTTAAACATTCCTGTTTTTTATCATGTTCCCAAAAATGCTGGTACTTATTTTATTGGTATTATAATGATTTTCTTAAGGCTTTTCAGAAGAGAGCGGACTAATTGGCTAAATAAAGACCATGAGGCCATTAAAAATATTGAAGTTTATGAAGGCTCTAAATGTATCGGCCGATTTATTTGCGGCGACCCAAATAATTATGTTGTTAAACAAAAAATATTTTCACCGAAAGGGGACGCTCAAGTTCATTTTACCTGCGATATCAAAAAACTTAAGGGAATTCATCTTAAAAATTTATTTATATTTTTTATAGTTATAGAATCAGAGGGCTTTGCTCATGGAGATAAAATGATTAATTTACTTTCTTATGGGAAATTTAAATTGCATAAATCCATGATTTTAAGATCTCCTTTTGATCGAGCTCAATCAATGTTTAATTATTTAAGTTGTAAAAGTAGCTCCAAACATGAGCCTACTTTTGGCAGAATATCTGCAAAAAATTTATCAAGTTACTTAGATAGCTCTTTCGTCGAAGATAGCTGGGTAATAAGAAACTTTTTAAATATTCCTGATTCACAAAACATAACGAAAGAAGATTTTGAAAAGGTTGATGATATATTATATGACATACAATGTGTGGACATTAAAGATACTGATAAACTTGTTAATTTAATTTTTAAAAGATGCTTTAATTATAGTATACAAAATATACCAGAAGGGTGGTTAGATATTTTTGCGAATAAAAATCAAACAAAGAAGATTAAAATAAAAGATAGCGAATTAGACCTCGAAACTTTACAAAAATTTGATTATAGAACTAATTTCGACAGACAATTATGGCGAAATCATTGTTTATAACATAAAACTAAAATTTAAAACATGAATAAAATTGCAACCTTTTCGGACTCTAGCTTTTTAATCCAACAATAATCAAAAATGTACATTTTACTTGGAAAAAACGGATATATCGCAGAAGCGATTATTAAACAATTAAAAACGTTTAATTTAAATTATGTAGCTCTTAGCCGCTCTGACATAGATTATACAAATAAGGCATTATTAGACCTTTATATATTAAAAAATTTTCATAAAAATATATTATCTGAAGAGAAAATTTTTATCATCAATGCGGCTGGCTATGTAGGAAAGCCAAATGTGGATGCTTGTGAGTCAAATAAAGAAGAGACTATAGAAGGTAATGTAGCTTTACCTCTTATGCTATCTCAATTGTGTGCGGATCGAAATTATACATTTGTTCATATTTCTTCTGGTTGTATATATAACGGTTATTCAAAAATTTTCACAGAAGAGGATGAACCTAATTTTAATTTTAAAAATGGTAGTTTTTATAGTGGCTCAAAAGCTCTTGCAGAGAAACTTGTTTTACAGAATAACCCCTTGAGTTATATCCTGAGACTAAGAATTCCTTTTGATGAGTATAATTCTCCAAGGAATTATATAAATAAAATATTAAATTACGAGGTTTTACTAGATGTAGAGAATTCCTTGACCCATCGACAAGATTTCGCTAAAGCTTTATTATTTTTAACTTCTACCAATTCTCCTTTTGGAATTTATAATATAACAAATGCAGGTAGTATTACCACAAAAGAAGTTGTTGCCTTAATTAAAGAACATTTAAATATAAATAAAGAATTTAAATATTTTAGTAATTTAGATAAGTTCATGCAGGAAGTGGTTACTCCTCGGTCAAATTGTGTTTTAAGCAACTCTAAAGCTTCAAAAATATGCTCTCAAGCGCATCCATTCGCGATAAGAGATGTTCGAGAAGCTCTTGAAGATGCGTTATCTAAATATAAAATTAAATAAAAAATGATTATTAGTGATCTGAGGGGTGGAATGGGAAATCAGATGTTTCAATATGCTTTCGGTAGAGCTATATCTTTAAAGTATAATATTCCTCTTGAGCTTGATTTAGCTTTTTTAAATGGTTCTCAACCTGGTTGCATCAAGCGAAAATATGATTTAGATTTATTTAAATGCCCACAAAAGATTTTTAAAAATAATAGCTCCAATTTAGGCGTTATAAATGAACCTCATTTTAAATATTCGGAGCGGGTTATAAAGCAAATAGATGATAGTTTACTCAATGATTTTAAAAAAGATATTTTATTAATTGGCTATTGGCAATCTTTTAAATATTTTAAAGAATTTAGCAGTCAAATAAAGAAAGATTTTGAACTTAAAAAACAACCCTCAAGCCGAATCTATTTGAATATGCTTGGCCAAATAAATCGTTTAAATTCTGTTATGGTCAATGTAAGAAGAACGGATTACCTAAATGGTGGCCCCCAAGGGGTTATGGGCATTAAGTATTATCAAGATGCTAAAAATTACATTGAATCAGAAGTTAAAGAGCCGCATTATTTTATTTTTGGCGATGATATTGAATGGGCTAAAAATAATCTGCAATCAATTTTTGAAAATGCGACATTTTTAAATCATGAAAAAGAATATGTTGGAGATAGATTTTCTGGTTATTTAGAATTAATGAAAAACTGCAAGCATTTCATTATACCTAATAGCACTTTTGCTTGGTGGTCTGTTTTTTTGTCTAAAAATAAAAATAAAAAAGTAGTTGCCCCCCTTGAGTGGTTTAATAATACAGAACTTGAAGAAAAAGATTTATTAGAAGAGGGTTGGAAAATAATATCAAAAAAATAATTGTGTATATATAATTGTGAATGGTGACAAAAGCTTTATTTTATCTTGGGAAACTTTTAATTTTTTTTGCGGTGAAATTATGATTGCTGAAAACAATTACATCAATAATTTAAGATCTATTCAAAAATTATTTAAATTATCTTCCATACCAAGAAGTTTTGACCTTAAAATTCTTAAATGTTTAGACTCTATAGATTGTTTAATTAATTTATACAAAAAACAAAAATTATCTGTTTCTGATTTAATGAAATATTATGGTGACCCCAACATTACCACTCCAGAAGGTTATGATATTGATTTAAAATCCTTAGATGATTTAGTAGATGTTACTAATGACCTTATAAAAGAAATGGAATCAAATAAAAAACAAGTGGAAAAATTATTATATTAAAATGGAAACTATAAAAGTTTTTTACGACAAGGAATGTAATATGTGTTCTAATTTTGTAAATTCTTTCAATAAAATAAAAAAAATTGAATTCCATTCAAATAAAGAGCTTTCTATTTATAGAGGCTCGGATCAAATAAACACAGACCAAATAATAGACTCTAGCATTGTAGTTATTTCAAATAAAGATTTATTAACTAAATCTTCTGCAATTATTTATTTATTAAATAAAATCCCAAAGTTTAAATTTTTATCTACAATCTTATCTTTGTTACCTTTGTTTGTTTTAGATTTTTGCTATAACTTTATATCTAAGAGGAGGTTATGGTTTTTTTCAAAATCTAAATTTTGTAAAATAAATAATTCTCCTTGACGGATGTCGGTTATTGGGGTATTGTTAGGTCATTATGAAAAGAGGAAGACCTAAAGGATATAGTCCATATATTGAAATATCTTATGAAGAATTAGCTGATTGGGTTGGTCGGAAGACTAAAGTGCCTGTCTCCAAAAAATGGCTTGATGCCTTGATGGGGATAGAAAATGGTGTTGACAAGCAACCCGAAGTTCCTTCTAATGATATAGAATCTAAAATTGAATACAGTTTAACCCAATTTGATAATGAATAATTATTTTTCCCATTTAGTCGGTCAAAATTCCGTCAAGAAAAAGTTATCTTTTTACTTAGATGCTTTTCACCAAACATCTCAATGTCCTTTTTTACTAATGTCAGGAGCTAAGGGTTTAGGTAAAACTGAATTCGCAAAAGCGTTTGCTAAAAATTTACGTAATAAGGATGGAGATAAAAGAACTTTTCTTGAATTAAATTGTTCAACAATTAAGAATAATGAGCAATTTTTTTCACAAATCTTTTTACCAATAATTTCAGAAAATGAAATCACAGTTTTATTTGATGAGTGCCACGCTTTACCACAGGACTTGACAATGGCATTCCTAACTATATTTAACACAGAATCAAATGCGACCAAATCATTTGAGTGGGATGGCATGACTTTTGATTTTGACTTTAGGAATCAAACATTCATTTTTGCCACAACGGAAACTGACAAAATTTTTCCACCACTTAAAGATAGATTTACGACAGTTGATTTTGAAGCTTATAACCCTAAAGATTTAGCTAGTATCGTGCAGTTATGTATTCCTCATATCACATTTAAAGATGGTGTTTTAGAGAAAATATCCTCGACCATTAGGGGTAATGCTAGAAGTGCTGTTAAGCGATCTAAGGAAATTAATCTGTATTGTGGATCTAAAAATATAGATTACTTTGGAATAAATGAATTTGAAGATTTATCTGATAAAGTAGGCATATTACCATATGGCATTACTCACACAGAAAAACAAATCTTGCAAGTTCTAAATTCTTGTGGCTCAGCTACGCTAACAGGTTTAGCCGCGAAAATTGGTATGAGTAAAACTGCTCTACAGAGAGATCATGAATTATATCTTTTGAGTAGAAGTTTAATAGAGATAGATGGTAAGCGAAAAATTACAAACAGAGGATTACAATTATGTAAATCAAGTAATTTTTAAAATTATAATGTTTATAGATTGATAGTTTTAAAGTATAATAATTAATTTAATTAACATAAAACATACTTCCATTATAGCTTCTCTTTCTAAAAAAAACAGCCCAAGAGTAATAATCCAATACCAATCTTTCTCCATTTATAATATAATAAACTTTATATGTTTTTGATTTGGGTAATTTTGTAGCTCTATATATTCACCTGTTTGCGGTTCAAATATATACCAATCTCTAGTTGTAAAAACTAAATTAAGCATATGTAGTCCACCCGAAGGAATACCTCCAAATGAATTTTCCTGCATTACTATGACTGAAGCTACTGCAAATTCTTGAGAATTATTAGAGGCATAAGCTCCAACACTAAATAAAGACTTGTATAGCATTGCGAAATTATCACAATCAATTATTTCAGTTTGTTCTATAGGCATAATACCATTTTCAAAAATCAAGCTCTTAAACCATTTATTAAATTTTTTAAAATAAAAGTAATCAACAGATTGGTACTTACTATCAAGTATTAACATTCCAACATCAGTAGGCACATCAATAGGTACAGAATTATTTCCCTTTTGGTAATTAAAGTGAAAGCCCAATCTTTGTCTATCAAATATAGTATAAGATTGCTCGTCACCCATCTTTGGTATAGATTCAATTTGATTGAACTTTCTTTCCATACATGAATTAATTGGTGCTAACATGAATGCAAACAAAAATATTTTCAAAAATTTCATTTGCCTTTTAATTCTTGAAATATTTTAATAACATCTTCCCTACGATCCTCTAAAAGTTTTGTGGTTTGAGTCCACCTTTCGCAGTCTCTAGCGTCATTTTTAGCTAAATTAATTTCAATTTCCCTTATTTTAGCGGACAAATTATCAACTCTAACACTTTCTTTCTTCAAAAAAAATGCTATCGTTGACACAAGTAAGCCTAGTCCAACAAATACTACATCTGTTAATTCCATGCTCATTTCTCCCTTATTTTCTGTTTTCTGCTCATATTACACATTACACTTTAATGCTTGACTTGTCCAAAATATTACTTTAATATATCCTTATTATGAATACTACAACACTAGGATTAACCTGCATTAGCGAACAACTCAAAGATAAAGATAAGAAGGAATATTCTTTCCGCACTATGACACGTAAAAGATTCAATGATTTATGTGTACAAGAAGGTAGAAATGAAGCGATTAGGGAGTTATCTAGTAGAATTTTGCATAATGTTGTTGTTACTGAATCTATTGTTGGTCATTGCGCTAAGTCAAATATCGGGCATTATCGTGTTAGTAGCGCTCTTTTTCCTCTCGTTACCGATGAAACTTTGGAAATTGATCTTCAAGACTTGCCCGATATTGAGGCGATCAACCAAGGATTACGACAAGTAGGTATCGTCGCCAAGACTCTTGGTATCAGCATGGGTTCTCACCCCGATCAGTTCAATGTTCTTGCATCAGCCAATCGTGATGCGGTCAAACGAACCATTCGTGAACTAAATATGCAAGCTAGTGTGCTTGATAAAATGGGCTTACCTCAAGATCATACTGCTCCCATGAATATCCATATCAATTATACCCCAAAAATGGATGAAACTTTTGAAGTTGTAGCTACTAGATTTTTTCGCAATCTTTCTATGTGTGATAAAGGTGTTTATAATCGTCTTACTATCGAGAACGAAGACAAAGGTTTCTTTAATGTAGATAATTGCATTAAATTTAGCGAGTATTTGTTTGCAGTTCATGGTGTTAATATTCCTGTCTGCTACGACAATTTGCATGACTACTGCAATCCATCTGAAGATCGTAGTGTTGCATTTCAAGCAGAACGTTGCGCATATACATGGATTAATCAAGGCTCAACTTTGTTAGATGATTCTCATTTTATTGCTCCTGTCTTTCATTGGTCAGAAGGTAAGCCCGAAAAACCTCGCTCTCATGCAGACTATTTTGCTCTTGGAAACTTTCCACCTCATATTGCTATTGAAACAGACAAACCCGCCAAGTGGGAATGCGAAGTAAAAGGTAAAGACAAAGCTATTGCATTGTTGCGTAAAAATATATTTGACAAATCAGAATGTTTGGTTTAGATTTTTTGTATAGTGAAATATTTATGTATTATATTATTTTTAGTCGGAGCCTCTTATGCTCACGACTCTACGGATCATAAATTTGATGATGCCCTTGATAAAAATAAAACCAAAGCAAGATTTGGCTATATTGCGGGTGAGGTATATAACCCCAAAAAGGTCGCAAAAGAGACTTTTGGGGCTACTAAAAATCGCTTTGGTCAATGGGACTTACCAATAGGTCACCCCATGCTTTCTTTAATGAAAGAGGGGTATATGATACACCCCAAAAAACCAAATTCAATGATGCCAAATCCCCACACAAATGCAGGTAGAAAATTAATTGCTTCTTTCAAACCTAAATATGCTCCCTCTAGGGGTTTTAAGGAAAAAGTAAAAGTTGTTGAAGATTCCGATTCTTATAAAGAATCGGGTATAGCCTCTGATTTTTTAAAAAATTTAAATAAAAAATAGCATGGATATATTAACGGATAACATAAAAACAATTAATGGCAACTTACTCAAGATGCACTTTCATGGTTTGGATTACATTGCTCATTCTTGCAACACACACAATGTGATGGGCGCGGGTATTGCTCTCGATATTAAACATACTTACCCCGAAGCATATAGTGCTGATTGCTATGCAATGATGGAAGGAGATAATGTTTTAGGTGATTATAGCTTCGCATGGACTGATGCTACCCAAAGCAAAGGTATATATAATATGTATACCCAAGACAAGATTGGGGGTGAAAGAGCAGTTAACTACGAAGCATTCTATGTTGCTCTAGAAAATGTCGCAGATCATATTGAATGGCAAAGTAAGCACGATAACGAAGAAAAGGTTCTAGGCTTGCCCTACGGCATCTCTTGCGGTCTTGCGGGTGGAAACAAAAGAGTTATCAATACAATGATCCACGAAATTTTAGTTGACAGACCATTCAAAACATATATTGTTAAGTACGATGAATAAATTAGAACAAGTAATGGGTATGATGTCCGAGATACAATCTGACATTGACACAATGATTTATGCAATCGGTGATGCTCCTCGTAAATATACCGAGGATGAATTACTTAATATGTTGATTGGCATGAGCCAACTACATCAAACTCGTTACGACAACTTATGGGTTGAGTATGAAAATTTCAAACGAGAGCATAGAGCTTTTGATGAAGATGATATATTTGATCAAATCGAATTACCAAAATAACAAAAAGAAAGGATAATAAATATGCAAGTGTGCTTAGAGTTAGAGCAAAAATATAGGGATAGTTTAATTGCAAAGTTTTTACATCATGCTAAAAAAGTTGAAGCAGATCACGATGTTAAAACTGATGGCGATAATACAGATTATTGGAGTAGTATGCAATTAGAAGATGGAAGTTTTGTTGATTATAATTTTCATATGATGTCTGAATGGGATGATCTCGATAGAAGTTGGACTTGTGAGGTTTACTCTGTTGATCCGCCTACTGACGATAATGAATACCATTCAATTAATACGGAACATACATTATTGTTAGCTTTTTATCGCCCCGAATCAGATGAATTAAAAATAGAAATTTAATGTGAAAATTCTAATAAAATTATTTTTTTTATATTTTACTTCGATTTACATTTGCATCGCAGATTGTGGAGATCATTACAAGAAACCGCATTTAATTAAAAAATCTATTAATGAATATTATCTTTGGGCGGATTATGTATACATAAAATTATTTGACAACTTCTTTATTAAAATTACAAAAGATCGTTATAATCCAAGGGTAAATAGCACTCAAGACATTCTTAAAATAGAAGGGCTTTTACATCGAGATGAATCAACACTTTCCCCTCTTTATATTTATCATTGCAATGATTCAGTAGATTTTAGTCCAAATTATAGTAATCCTATTCATTTTAAACGTATTTATAGTCTTTTGAGTAAAATTTATAAAAAACCTAAAAAAGATTCGTTAATTAAAATTAAATTTGATGAATTCATACTTGAAAACAATGATTTTTGGATTAATATAAATAATAATCTTTACATTTTAATATTAAATTACCCGATAAACTCTCGAAACTTTCAATTTTTGTTTTTTAATTCTCGAAGTCCATTAAAATATCATTCTAGCTTTTGTTTTTTTAAGGACAACGATAGAATTAAATCCCACTCAACTAGCGGTAACCTATTTAAAGATGAAAAAAGCATTAATTCAGATTGGTGGAAAAATTATTAGCATTTTTTCTTATAATAATTATATCATTTTTGAGTATTTGGTTCTTTTAGTATTGACAGGATTATTAGTTTATTGTATTTTTTAATTAAATTTTTAAAAAAATGAAGAAATACTTACCTAGACATCGAAATGCTTATGTTTTATCTTGTGATTTCAATTCTGATAGAACTAATTTTAGTTGTAATATATTAAAAGATATTGGTTTCAATGTTATTAAAATGCCATGCATACCACATAAAAATGTTTTACAATCCAATAGATTGGGTCATGAATCAATATATCAGCATATTCTTAAATCTAAAGAAAAATGGGCTTATATCTTTGAAGATGATATAAATATTGTTGAAAACATAAAACTTGATGAAATAATAGAGTACGAAGAAATTTCTGAAAACTTTTTTTATTTAGGTTGTTGTATTACTAATCCTAACATTGTTAAAAAAACAGAACACAAGATAAGAAATTCCTATGTTTATAATGTTCAAAAGGGGTCAAGATGCTTACACGGAATAGGAATTTCTAATGATGGTTGCACAAATCTTTTAAAATTTTCAAAAACTTGTGACCAACAGTCGGCTTTTGACGCTTGTTTGGGGCATTTCGCTTCAATACACTCAGCTAATATTGTTAGAGGCGATTTGCAATCCCCCCAACGCACAGATCATCTTGGTTTTTTGTATCAAGATAGATTACAATTCTCTAGTGAAATTTGGTAAATATATATAAAATTATGAAAAAATTAATAAAATTAGTCGCACAATGGCATAGAGATAGAAATCTTATTGACGGCTCTGATGACAAGTCGCAAACGTTAAAGTTGTTACAAGAACTAGGCGAGTTATCTGATTCTGTTTGTAAAGAGAAACCTATATTAGATGACATTGGTGATATGTTGGTTGTAATGATTAATATTTGCGAAAGAAATAATATTACTCTTGACGAATGCCTACAAGTAGCTTATAATGACATTAAAGATCGTAAAGGTAAAATGGTTGATGGAGTTTTCGTAAAAGAAGGAGATTAATATGAATTCAATACAAATAGATAGTTGGCTCACAATTAGGCAAGAAGACGATGAAGATGTAATGTCTGCACCAATCATGTGGTTGGATGATGAATCAGAATATGATTTGTTTCCGTCTAGCGACCTAAATATAGATTGGGTTGAAGAAATGGATAAAGAAGGCGCGCCAATTATTGATGACGATTCTCTTGGGCGTGACATTTGCATAGAAGTATCTTCTCCATCTCAAGGTTGGAGCAAACGACGTGCAGTTGGATACAATATTGATTTTGATTGGAACTAATTTTGGAAGAAGACAAGTATTGCTCTTACTGCAAAACCTCAAAACCTAAAAATGAGTTTTATAAAAAAAGAGGGGTAGCAGGTGCAAGTTCTTATTGCAAGCCTTGCACAAGCGCTGAAACACTTGTAAGATCAAATAAATTTAAAAAACAATGTGTGGAATATAAAGGTTCAAAGTGTGAGGTGTGTGGATACGATAAATATATAGGGGCATTAGAATTTCATCATCTCGACCCCTTAAAAAAAGACATTCAAATATCTGCGATTAGAGCTAGAACATTTAACAATAAAATAAAAAAAGAACTTGACAAATGTCAAATATTATGTTGTAATTGTCATAGAGAATTGCATTATAAATTATTTAACAAACAAAAAACTTATAAAAGAAAATGAAATTATCACTAAAATTACATAATAAAACTTATAGCGTGGAATCAGACGAATCTTTCGATGGTTCAAATGTTTACGATCTCGCAGAACAATTTAAAGGCTTGCTCGTCAATGCGGGATTTCATCCATCTAATGTTGATAGCATTTTTAATTTAGATCATCAATGGTTTACCAATGAAGAAAATGAAGGTAATATGCAGGGTCATTTAGATTTACAATATCAATCAAGAGCATATGAATCTCATTTGCAAGAAGAATCTGAAAGGCAAGAACCTCAAGAATTTGATGGGGAAAATAAACAAGTGGGCAACGAAATAGTTTTTGATAGTCTAGAAAACATGACAAGGGGAGCTAAAGATTCTGACCTAACACAAGAAATGGCTCAATCTATCTCCAAGCACCCCAATCACCCTTTATTCGGTTTGCAGGGAGAGCGCGAAAAACAATTAAAAATTCAAAATTTTCAAGAAAATATGTATAAAAAAGAAGGAGAGCAAAAATGATTTTAATAGAAGATGCAAACAATGAAAAATACCACATTAATCCTCAACTTGTGGTATATGTAAAAGAACGTGACCACTTAGGTAAGAAACAATGGAAAATTATGATGTCTAATGGAGAAGCCCTAATGACATCAAACGAACATGGTGCATTATCTATTATTGCTTCAATTAAAAGTAAAAAAGTTTAAAATGTTTATTAAAAATAAAAAAGATCGATTTTTTTGCAATCGTTTTATAGATACAACTATCAATAATGTTAAAGCTATCTCTTTTCCTTTCGGAGAAAGAGCTATTGATATTCAGTCTGATCCTAATAATTTATTGATTCCTAGAGTAGAAAATGCAGGTAAAGTAATTGATAACAAATATGTAGTTATGCACAATGGTATTGTTGTCGGTAAAAATAGTTATTACGGAGAATTTAGTAATTGCCTACAAACTAACCTCGGTTGTCACGAACCCTCTGAGGAAAGAATGTTTCAAGAGGTTTTGGATGACATTGATGATGGAGCTACAATGGTGGAACTTGGTTCTTATTGGGCTTTTTATAGTATTTGGTTCAATAAACAAATAAAACAAGCTAAAAATTTTTGCATAGAGCCTGACCCCGCATATATGCAAATTGGGAGAGATAATGCTAAGTTAAATAGCGCATCTAATATTGAATTTATTGTCAATGATATTGGTTATTTTCAATTAGAACAATGTTACGATATTGAAAATACACTAGAAGTTTATAGAAAACAACACAATATAAGTAAATTTAAAGAGCATATAAAAACACAAAATATTAAATATTTAGATTTGCTACATTGTGATATACAAGGTAATGAGATTATCTTATTAGATCAAGCATCAGAAATGCTAGAAGAAAAAAAGATTAAATATATATTTTTATCAACCCATAGCCAAGGCATACATAATTATTGCATCAACTTCTTGAAAAGTAAAGATTATAGAATAATAGCTTCAGCAGATGTTGACAACGAAACATTTTGCCATGATGGAGTTATAGTAGCTTGCCCCTCTGATCTTAAAAATATATCAGAAACATCTTTAGGTTGTAGACGACACACTCCTCTAAGAAAACCTTATAGTATTGATGAAATAAATTATAATTTATAAATTAATACATGAGATTAATTTTAAGTAAAATACTTTTTTATATTGGCGATACAATTAGTAATTTATTGTACTTTAAATGGTTGGGAATAGCTTTATATCCTGTTTATAAAAAATTAATGATTTGGAGTTCTGAGCTTGACAAAGACGGCGTAATATGGAAGAATGTAAACAATGAATGAAGAAATAACACAAGATGTATATTTTACTAGAGGATACCAAAAAGGTTTTTCTGATGCCCAAGAAGGCTTATCTCGTAAAATGAGTAAAACTATTATGGATGATCGTGATGCAGGGTACGACCAAGGTGTTAAAGATTGTTATAAAATTTTAAAAGAACAACTAGATGAAATTATTGATGGTTGTAGACCACAAGACGAGTATGCTTTTAGAAAAGCTAAGGAGTTATTGTTTGACAATGAGTCTTGATACGGAAGATAAAAGCATTTGGGATTTGCACCAAGAAAATTTTCTTGTTGACTTTTGGGATTTTCCATCTATATTTAACGATAATGAAGATACAGAAGACGAGCGAGATGGTTATGAAGTTGATCCCAAACTATTAGGTGGGCTATGATTGAATTACTAACGCAATACAATGTTAGATGGGATGGAGTAATTGCAGGTGTTATACTTGTGGTTTGTTTATCTGTATCAATTTTCAACCTTTGGAATAATAATAAAAATTTATAAAATATGAAGTATAAGGGACAAGCAGAACAAGATAAATTCATTTGTAATGTATTAAAAAATAAAACCAATGGATTCTTTATAGAGGTAGGTTCTAATCACCCGATACAAATAAATAATACTTATGTATTAGAGTCTATCTTAAATTGGAAAGGTATAATGTTTGAATGGCAACAAGAACAATTTGAAAACCTATATAAACTACATAGACCTATTAGTGAATATGTATTCGGGGACGCTCAAAAACATAACTACCGAGAAATATTTGGTACATATAATGTACCAAATCATATAGATTATTTACAATTAGATATTGAGCCTCCCGAAAGAACATTAAATATCCTTAAATCTCTTAACGAACAAGTTATGGATGATTATAAGTTTGCTACCATTACTTTTGAGCATGATTATTGTTTTGCAGTTCGCAAAAACAAGAGTAAGGCTCTTGAGATTAGAAACGAATCTAGGCAAATCTTAAATAATAGAGGTTATTTTTTAGTTTTTGGGGATATATGTAACGTAGAACCTAGATGGGTTTATGAAGATTGGTATGTTCACCCCGACCTTGTAGATATGGAATATGTAAAAGCTCTACAATCTAAAAACTACCTTCAATATTCTAGTGGATTTGGGGAAATCCCATCGACATTAAATTGGCAAGATATTATATATTAATAAAGGTAAAAACTTGAAGACAATTAAAACAAAAACTAAGCCTTATAAGGCACACCATTGCACTTACTACTTTGTTAGTAGAAAGTCCAACCTTAACAAAAAAGGAATAGCGAGAAAACGTGGCGAAAAACTCATTCTTCGCACTAGAGATAGTTACAAGTCTACTTACCCCGAATTTCCGAATGGTACATATTATGAATATCAAGTTCATATTGATCCTTTTTATAAGGATAAACCATGCAAGGAATACTACTTCCACGATACAAGAGCAAACCACAAACATTTTCTTGGTGTTGAAATATTTGAAAGCATTCATCCCAAATATATTGGTAAAAGAGATGATAGTTGCTTTCATGTCAAAGGTGGAGTTGTTACATTTGAACACAAAAAGCAATTAAATAAAATGTTGAGGGAGAAATAATGTTTAAGAAATTTTGGTTAATATGGGCGCGTACATTGGATCATCGTGTTGGCAGAACTGATGACGATGAACCCGACATACCCATCCTATCTTTAAAAGATGCAAAATTTAGCTTGATTTTACGAACGATTATAGTCGTTTTAAACATGATAACTTGTGTATTCATTATTATGAATGTAATTAGACATTGGTGATGGATGAAAAAAAATTGCCCGACAATTATGTTCCCAACGCTCACTCCTTGCCTTATGCGAGTGATTTAAGCGCTCCTGTCATCAAGCCCGACCATAGTTTGGGCGGTTGGAAAAGTGGCGCAGTTCATAGTGCAAATAAACATTATGACGAAAGATTTAATAAATTAAAGAAAGAGTTCCAAGAACTATATGATGAATTTAAATGGAATGAAATAATTTTTAATGCTGAAATGAGAATCAAACCTGTCATTGGTCAAATTTATCATTTATACAAAAAAGATAATAATAAAAATTTTATAAGTTTATTCGCCCCACATGAATGCTCTTGGGGGGAAAGTCACATAGGTAGCTTTAAATTAAATTACGATAATAGATGGGAAGAGATATAAATAAAGAAGAACATAAGTTTATTCAAGATAAGTATAAATATGACGCATATCAAATAATAAAGGCTTATTTAGAAGATTTAAACGAAAAGGATACTAAAAAATTAATTGAAATTTTAATTAAAAAAGATTTAAATAATGAAAAAAAAACTAAAAGCAATTAAAGAATTATTTGGGGCAATTGGAGTATTTTTTGTCTTGCTATCTCTGCAAACGTGGTACATACTAACAGGTAATGAATAAATCACAACCAAAACAAATTAAATACAACGAGCTTCCAAATTTCTTTAAACAAAAGCTTTGGAACAATAAATCCTTGACATTTATAATTAGTCGAGATAAGGTTGAAGACCCTTATGTAGAAATCGAATTTATAAAAAATGAAAGAAATAATACTAAAAGCCCTAAGTGAAATTGCTTGTGGAAATACAGGCACTTGTCAAATAAACTTGCAATCTGAAAGTGCGCAAGAGATGATCGCAAATAAACTATTAGAAGAGTTAGAACCTTATGTTCTACAAAAAATGACTGAAGTCATTGAAAACGCGGTATGCGGGAGTTAATAATGGATAAACAAGAATACATCAAGAATTTAATAAATGTTAATAATATTATATCTGAAGACATCTTAAATAATGATAGTTTCAAAGAAGAAGATTTACAATTAATAAGAGATAAATTTGGGGAATTAATATATCAATTAGAATTTTGGATGGAACAAGATAATGCAGAAAGATTTTGCTATGAATTAAAACAACATGTTGAATGGATGATTAAAAATTACTCTTAAAAAATAAATAAAAAAATGAATACATTAAATATAAATTATGAACAAATTAAACAACAACGCGAGCATTTACTTAGTCATGTGTGGCATGACTCAAAACGTCCACCACAAGCTATTGATGAAGAAGTTGCTTGGGGAATCATTGATTTGATGGATAATCTCTTGAGTCAAAAAGAATCTGAAAAAAACGAAATTTATAGTTGACAAGTTTTTTCGGGTAGTCTAATGTGATTACCATGAAAGAAACAACTAAATCAGAATTATTAGAAACTATTTCAGAATTTAACCCCGAAGCAAAACTTGCAGATGGGTTTAATGACTCTATCCTTGGTTACGATACTAAGGGTAGAGTTATTTATTCTATTAATAGTATCCTTGATACTCTTGTAAATCGTGATGGCATGGACTATGACGAGGCTCAAGAGTATTTTGGTTTTAATATCGAGTGTGCTTATGTTGGTGAATACACTCCAATCTATATGCATGAGGAATAGGGGGTATAAATGAAAACTAAAAAATACGAAGTAGAAATAGTAGGCTCAACTTGTCGCACTTATTATATTACTGCTGAATCAGCAGAGAAAGCAGAAGACATCGCTTTCTCGGAAATGTACGCAGATTGGGAAATAAGCCAAGCATGGAAAGATAATTCCGAAATTAGTTATATCGAAGAAGTAGAAGAAGATTCTAAGCTTGACAATTTAAATAAAGACCTATAAGTTAAAGATATGAATAAATACGAAGAAGCACAAAAAATAGATAGTTTGTTTGAAGTTGAAAGTGGATTGGATACTCGCCTTTTTGAGTTGGCGGGATACCCTCTTATTGAAGACCTTGTAAATGAAATGTTTCAGCTAAAAGAACAGATGAACAAGAGACTCAATGATAGAGCGAAAGCATTAGGTATAGGTGGAGAATTTGGTGTTGTTCCACCCGATACCTCTCATTTAAATGATGATGATTTTGGTGCATTTATTAGAGGAGAATTAGAGTTGTGAATAAATTACTTTTAATTGGATTATTTTTTACTGCAAGTTGTTCTGACGATAATTGTGTTGACAAAGTTTGCCCATACCATCATAATGGTTGTATTAATTGCGAATCAGAATGAGTGGAGAAGGAAAATCAGTAAGTTTTAGAAGAACGCGAGAGACTAAAAAGTCTAATAACGAACTTCTTGAGGAGTTTCAGAAGATTATTTATCGTAGTCGAGTTGTCATGCACATGAAATGGTATGGACGCCATAATAGTGTTTACATGGAAGAACATGGCGATAAAGAGTTGCAAGAGTTTCAACAAAGATATGTTGCAATTAAGGATACTTTTAATTTTTGCATTAGTGTTTATGACTCTTGGTATCAAGATGCAGACCTTTACGAATCACATGGGCGAGAAGATAGTTTCGTCTCTCTTGCTAGAAAGTTTGCAAACGACAATGCTCTTATGTATTTCCCTAATGGTTTTACTCCCGAATGGTATGAGAAAAACGAAGAAGGAAAATATCAACGCTATAAGGTTGAACATGATCATAAAAATATTGACAAAATATGTAACTTGTGGCATCGTTATGGTATTATGGTTTTGCAAGCATTTGACGAAGAACTTGAATCTCAACTTTGGGGCGAGGCTCAAGATCAAATTAAACAATTAATGACCGCGTAATATGTGGAATTATAGAATAATTAAAGACAAAGACACTTATGGTCTTTATGAAGTCATGTATAATGACGATGGAAAAATCTTTGCTCATAGTGAAGAACCCGAAATTGTTGGCGAATCTCCAACAGATTTGCTTGACACTTTAGAATTAATGATACATGATGTAAATGCACACATTATTGATGGTAAGGAAATATTAGAGCTTGATAAAATTAAATTCCATGAATTTTGTAGAGATTCAGATAAATCTGAAGAAATAACACTAGGAGAATTAGATGACATATTAAAGGATTTAAAATGAATGAATTAAAATTACAAGAAACAGAAGATGGTGAATTGTTTTTTAATATTCCCGATGATATACTCGAAAGATTAGGTTGGGAAGAAGGTGATGAAATAAAGTTTGTCGAGCAAGATGGTGGATTCTTATTAAAAAAAGTAAAATATGAATCAGTTTCGCTTGACATTGATGATGAGGATTTGTTAAAATATATGATGTTCGCACATGAACAAGATATAACATTCAATGAATTATGTCAAAATGCAATCAAGGAAAAATTAGATGAACTCGAAAAATAAAAAAGATAAATACTTTGTATTCTCTGTGCCAACTGCTTTTGTTTATGAAATACAAGCAGAAACAGAAGAAGAGGCGCGCGAAATATTGGTTGAAGAAGGTGGACTTAGTATTTTTGGCGAGCAATGCGATATGACAAGCGAAGACTACGCTCAAGCAGATTTAGAGCAAACTTACGAAATGTAAAAAAAATAGTTGACAACCCCTCAAAGCTAATATAGATTGATAACATGAAACAAATTATAGGAGACGATTATCCAACTTACGAAGATTCAGTAAATGCTACTCTTGCGGAAAAACAAAAAGAGGGCGCATATACTTACTTGAAAGAAGTTGAAAGCGAAATCAGTAAGCAAAACATTGAAAGATTGATGCAAGAAAACTTTGAGCTTAGACATAGGATTGCTTGCATTAATGATGATATTGAAATAATTGAAAGGCATATTGGTTCTTATAAAAAAGCTCGCAAGTGGTTTAAGCAACCAAGTCTTAATGCTGATGGAAGTATTTATGCAGATCAAGCATGGCATAATGTTACCAATATACAAATTGCTTGCGACTTAACTGATGATTCCCCACTTGAATGGGGTAGTGAAGTTATGGCAGAAGCAGAACTTGACAAATTAAATCAAAATTTAGGTGAAGACCCAATTCTTGAAGATCATATAAAACACATGGATTTAGTAGATGAATATTCTAGTAAATATAAAGCGAAAAAATGAAAAATAATAAAAGAGAATATTGCGTAGGAATTAAAATAATTAATTGTTTTTATGTCGAAGCAGAAAGTAGAGATGAAGCAGAACAAGTGGTGCGCGAGTATGATCCATACAAAACTCTTGACGATTGCGATTTTAATATTGAATATGCTGATCCCACAAATGGAGAGATTGCATGGAAAATAAAAGCAGACGAAGTTAATTGGAATGATTTACATAACAAACACGATGAGTGGAAATAATCATTTAAAAGATTTAGAATAATATGAATGAACAAAATATTGAATTAAATAAAAAAATAAGAAATTTAGAAATAGAAATAGATTATTACGAAAACAAAGAACCCGAAAATTTCGTTTATTTAAGAAAGTTAAACAATCAATTAAATAAATTATATAAAAAGTTGGAAGAAATAGATGAGTGAACAAAATATAAAATTTAAATATCTCCTAAAAGAGGAAGAATTAAAAATAGACATAAAAGATACGCGCAAACATATCAAAGATTTAGAAGCAGAATACGAATTTCTCTTGACAAGAGAACCAAATGAGGTTAAATATATTGCTAGTGTTAAAAGGCATATAGATAATTTATACGAAAACTTAAACGAATTATATAGAAAGTGGGACAATGAAATTAACTGAAGAACAAAAAGAATTAATGAGAGAACACGATTGGGAAATCGTAAGAGGTGAAGATGGGCAAAACTGCTCTTGGATTAATGTTGAACCTAAAGATGGTGAAATTTTCCACATCGTAACTGAACTTTTTGGGTTGACAGGAGAAGGTAATGTTGATTTACTTATTGTTGGATACAAAGAGCAAGAAGTAGAGGGATAAAATTATGAGAACAACTGAAAGACAAATTAGAGAGGGTGAACCCACTATTGACGATATGCGTTATGATCTTGCAGAGCAAGAAGCAATGAATATGGGTACGGAAGAAATTATTAATTTATTGTTGCATGGCGTTCAAGGTTTAGATGAGATACCATCTATTGAGATAAAAGATGAATGGAATCAATTATTTGGAGAAAATTCTTGACAAAAAACAAATAAAATTATATTATAATAAACAATATGAAAGTAAATCAATTATATAACTTACAACCTTTCTGTACTATTGATGGTATAGATTATTACGATGCTAACCCAAATTACGCCCATGCAGATTGGAAAACCTTGTCTTCCGAACATAAAGAAGAACTTACGATTGCCCTAGCTAAAGACAAAAAAGTTAGCAAGTGTGGTAGATTTATTTCTATTAAAGAAAGTAAAGCAAAAAATTGCGGAACAGGAATTAACTCTAATGGTGAGACATTTCACTATCTAAATCTTTCTTATGGTAATGAGCGAGTTAATTTAAGTGCGGATAAAAGCCCTAATGGTAAAAAGTATCAATTTGTTTCTCATAGATTAATACTATCTACTTTTAAATATACCGATCACTTTCGTCAAGTTCATCACTATCCCGAAAAATCTGCTTATAAAGATTTGAATGGTGTTGAATACAATCATATAGATAAATTAAAATGGATAGATACCGATGATCACTTACTTGAAACAGGTAAGCAAAATTCCAAAGAAAATAAGGTTAATAGAGGTTCTTTAGACCCACAAAAAGACCAAAATTATGATGAAAAGTTTAATGTCTTACAGGCTTTAATTAAAAAACAAACAGATTTTTTGATAGAAATACGAGTAAGCGACTTAACTGAAGAGCAAAATCGTACACTCCAAAAGGAAGTTCTTCAAGAATTAAATTCATTAAATCAATAAATTTTTAAAAAGGGTTTGGCAATTTGGTTGACAAAAACTACCCATTTAAATATAGTGCTATTATGGTTGAGTCTCGACGCCATAAAGCTATTGAATTTGTTGTTGATAATTTATTGAAATGTTTAGATAATAATTGGGGGGTTATTATTTTCGTTGGAAATTATAATGAAAAATATGTAGAACAAATTAAAGTTAGACTAAACACAGATAGACTAAAAATAATAAATTTTTTATCTGATAATTATGGATATAATTTACCTAGAGAAGTTAATGATATTACTTATTCAAAAATAATGTGCAGTCAAGATATTTACAATCATATTCCAACTGAAACTTTTTTAGTGTTCCAATCAGATTCAATGATAAATTATAAAAATAAACATTACATTAATGAATATTTAAATTACGACTATGTTGGTGCGCCTTGGAAAAAAAATAATATTTTCGGATTTTCTCAATTTGGGTTTTTACATTTATTGGCGGGTCAAGTAGGTAATGGGGGCTTTTCTTTAAGAAAAAAAAGCAAAATGCTTGACATCTTGAAGGGTGTTTCTTATGATGATAACATGAATGAAGATCAATATTTTTCTTTAACTTTTAAAAAAAAATTTAATGAAATTAATTTAAAAAAACCTAAATACAAATTAGCAAAAAGATTTTCTGTCGAAACTCAATTCGCCAAAGATTTTTTTGCAGTACATCGACCTTGGTCATGGTTAAATAAAAAACAACTACAAATTATGCAACAAAAATGTCATGGTCTTAAAACTTTAATCTCTCTACAATGACAGATATTGCAGAACAGAGTATAAAGTTTGTCGAAAAACAAATTGAATTAAATTATAAAACAATAATGGAAAAGAATGTCGTAAAAGATATGTATTGGATTGAAACAGAAATTGGGGCAAGATGTGTGGCTAAAATGTTTAACCCAAAAGAAGGAACAGAAAATCTTTTTGTTTTATTTCCACCTTTTGTAGTTGAAGAAGAAAATAAATAAAATGAACTTAAAAGAAGCAGTAAAACTAGTTTTAAATGAAGCAGAATCCTCTGCTCTTGGGGATGGTAGCAATAATGTTCTTGATGCTTGTGAAGTCATTGAGGCGTTTTTTGAAGAGTATGGTTATCATTTTTCTAACTTTTCTATTGACAATGACGAATAACTCTGTCATATTACAATCATAACATTAATTATTAACACAAGAAAACAAAATGAAATTCTTCGCACAATCAAAAATAAATTGGAATCGCTTTCAAGCAACTGATCTAATATTTAAAAGTAATGCTATGGTCAAAAAGATAGTTCCATCCGAAAATATTTTAAGTTATTCTACTAAATCAGATCGTGATGTCGAAATGGCAAAACGTTCGGGTGGAGCAGAAGAACACAAAACATCTTGGAATGGTCAAGCTTATACTTATTATAGTAAAGAAAAATATCGCGCCGTTCATGTTAAATTTAAAGATTTGAAATCACCATATCCAACTGCTGATCTTGAGTTTGTGGATTTTACACCAAAACAAGATAGTGTTGGTAATACTTTTAATCCCATTATGTCACTTGTTTACATTTGTAGTTTTCATCAACGCTCACAATGGGTGCAAGGTGCAAATGGTCACTATAATAGTCAAAAAACAGGCAAGATCGCTCAACTTGACGAAGGTTATCGTGTTGCTTATGGTGGACAAGGTGATTCCAACTACATGGGTTTTGACGAATTAGAAGAAATTGCACAAATTTCTCGCGCAGTTAAAAATTTCTTAATCGAAGTTGTTGTGCCATTTAAAGAAGGTACTCTTGACTATAACTATCGTGAATCTTTAATTGAAGATTCATTTAACTTACCACAATTAGCTCCATTATGAGCGCAAAAAAACAAGCTACAAAAGTATTAAACGAAATAACGGATGAGGTGATTGCTATTCAAGAGGCGATTAACCATGAAGCAAATGTCGATTATGAAGACATCCAAGAGTTTGACTTTATTGCATTACGATTATCTAATATACAACGCAAAATGTACAAACAATTAAATGAACCTGCAACAAACCAATGACAACTAATATCGCAGAAATTATGCAACTCTTATCCGTTGGTATCGGTATAGTCTTGACAATTCTTTTCTTTTGTATTTTATTGTTTAACGACAACGAATAAATATGAAGCAAGAAGATATAGATTTTATTTTAAAACAAACATTAATAGAGGCATCATTGCATCACGATGAAGATAATAGGCAAAGATATTATAATGGAATAATTGAACTTATTAATCATTGTAAGTATTTAGAGCATAAAATGAGAGAAATGATGAAAATTGGTGGAGATGTTTAAAAAAGTGTTGACATGACTTAACTATTTCTTTATTGTGTTTTTTATGAATACGAGAGAAGCAGAAAGTTTAGTTTACAAGTATATGGCAAAACATAATTTACCCAATGAATGGTTATTTCGTTGGCAAAACAAAAAACGTTCGTTAGGAACTTGTAGCTATAACAAAAAAGAAATTAGATTATCTAAATGGTATGTTGAATTAAATGATTTAATATCTGTTCGTGATACAATTTTACATGAGATTGCTCATGCTTTATCTTATGTTCGTTATGGCTCAAAAGGCATTGGTCATGGTAGACTATGGAAAAAAGTTTGTAGAGAAATTGGTGCAATTCCAAGGGCTTGCAGTAAAGAAAATTTAATTAAACCCAAAAATCATCACAAACATATTGACACTTGTTGTTGTGGCATTACATATAAAAGACATCGAATAAGTAAATTTGCAACTTATAGTTGTCCGAAATGTCAACAAAATTTATTTGTAGAAAAAAAAGATATAGTTATTTATAGAGATGGAAGAAAATGTGCTTGACATATGAATATTAACACTATAAATTAAAATCATTATGACTTATATATGGAACAGAGCAGAAAGAGTACCCAAAGAAGATATGCCTCATGTTGTTGAGGATGCTTTTAAAAAATGGGAAGCTAAACAATTTAAAAACTTTGAACACTTCACCGAAGAACGAAAACTAAAAGTTCGATATTTAGTTTCTAAACAATTACGCGAAAAGAATTTAGCCTTAATTAATTTAGGTTATTATAAATAGGAAAAAAATATTATGGGATTAGATCAATATGGTTACGCTCGTCCACCTCGCAAGAGAAATAGTGAGGACGATGTGCAAATTGGAGAATGGCGCAAGCACAATCGCTTGCAAGGATGGATGGAAAATTTATGGCATAATAAGGGTTGTCCAAATATGCCCGATATAGCTGAAGAAGAATTAGGTTTCGGTAGTGCATTTAATACCATTGAATTACCATTGACTTTTGCGGATATAGATGAACTAGAATATGCTATTAATAATTTTGAATTTCCCGAAGCAAATGGATTTTTTTGGGGTAGTGATTCTTATTTTTGGAATGATGAAAATGACGAACCATTCCCCGAAAATGAATATTGGTACAAGAAAAACGACTTAATGTTTGTAGAATCAGCAAGAAAAATGCTTGACAAGAAATGGCGAGTTTATTATAGTTGTTGGTATTGATTTTAATAGTGGGTTCACCTCTTTCTGATCCTATTCCTACGGAACTACCTTGTCTGATCAACTAAAAAAGACTAGAAAGTAATTCGATTACTACTATATCGGAGTTAGTCATGGATACTCTCCATGCAAATATTTAAAATAAATTATGATAAAATTAGGAGTCAGAGGTAGCGTAGATTCAGTAAATTACATTTTAATTAAGATAAACGATCTTACTTTAATGACTACTGAAAATTTGTTTCTTGCGGGTCAAGAGTACAGAGAAAAAACAGGAGAAAATTTAGTTCAATTATTAAATTCTCTATCAAGAGATCATGAAATATCTATTAAAAGTAATATAGCGAAAGAGATTGAAAACGTTTTAAGTCTCAAGAATAATGAAATTACAAAATATGTAAAATAATGTTGACAATACCAATCACTTCATTTATTGTCGTTCTTATCAATCACATTTAACACAAGGAAAAATTATGGATACCGCACAAGCATTTCTAGCAGACATTGCTAAATCAATCACTCAAGCCGAGAAGGTTGCCAACTCGATCCCCAAGAAGGGTCTTAACGTTTATCTTGACAAATCTACTATGGTTATGCAAACCTTTAGTGATCCTAGTGCATTTGCTCATGCCAAGAAAGTTACTGCGCGAGCAGGTCAATCTAGTTGTCTTCGCAATGTATTAGATGCAGGGGGTAGATTACAATAAAAGCATTATAAAAGATGCAAAATATTAGTTTAACTACATAAATACTAACTTTTTATTAATAACACATTAAAATGCTTGACATATCATGCAAATTAGCCTAGTTTCACAACATGATTATTCACAAACAAGACGTTACCAATTTAGAAGACATTCTTAAATTCTTGCAAGATTATGTTTCTAATGAGGATTTGGAAGAAAAATATACAGAACTAGAATTAGAATGGTTAAAATTATCTGTTTCTCAATTTGAGATGTTCAAAGAAAGAGTTAGAGAGGAATATTTAAACGTATGAAACAACCAATATACGATGGCACAAACGAAGATGAGTGCGAATATTACGACAATGTAATCATGGAATTACCAACATACGAAGAATACATAAAAGATATGCCATTGGTAGAGCAAATCAAATTCTATTATGATGTTGACATTGACAATTATTTAGGTGATCCTTGGGAGATCGTTGCGGAAATTGCAGAAGATTGCCCTAATTGGCTTAATCATTTCCGCGCGGAGTTTGAAGAATATTTAAGAGAAAGGGAATACATACAATGAAAGTACAAAAAGTTTGGAATATTGAACCACAAAAAATGTTAGATTATATTCTTGAAATAGATAAAGCAAATGGTTTACATGAAGAAGAAAATTATAGTCCTACATTTTATATTGGCAAAGATTTAGATTATATTCGTGAAGTCTATGAAGAATACAATGGAATTGAATCTTTGACTGAAGAAGAGCAAATAGAATATGGTTATTATAGATTGGAGATAGCATGAAAGAACTTAAAGAAAAATTAAATACAATTATTAATAGACAAATTGAATTAGTAAATAGATTTGGCTCAAATACACTATCTACTTGCGACCACTATAATTGGGATAAAGATATTTGGAATTATAGACATTTTATTATTGACAAGTTAATTGAAGAGGGTTTTAATGTTGATAGTGGAATTAATCATGGGGTGCTAGATATAACAACAACTGCAAAACTAGAACTATAATGGAATATACAGACGAAAATTTAGAATTAATTGCAAACAAAGTTGCAGATAATATGGATATAGAAGACCTTAGATGGTATGTTGCTGAAGATTTCTTCTTTCGTTTCGAGCATGATAGTGAATTGTTCCATGACTATTCAAAAGAATTTGGAGTTGGCAATGAAAGTAATTAAAGTAAGATATTTTCAAACTAACAAAGGCATTGGTTATCAATGCAAAACAAATATAAATGGCGTCGAAATATGTAACGATGGCACAGGGGGTGCAACTTATCTTGATGGAGCATTTAAATACACAAAAAATTTCGAGCATTTATCTGAATCGGACTTAGAGGATTTAATAGACAAACACGAAGAACTAAAATATGAATAAATATAAAATGGGAGCTAGAAGATTTAATAGATAAATATGAACGAAATAATTGAAGATAAATTTGAGTACGATAGTTTCACAGGCACTTATTGGATCGCTGATGAGTTGACAGGAGAATCTATCGAGTTTACGGAAGACGAGTTAATTGGAGAAGGAATTTATTTAAATGAGTTCTGTCAAAGGATATAGTACAATCGAGGGCATGATTCGTCAAACTATGGATTTACCAATGGAAAAGAAATACAAAATGGATTTAGGCATAACTCACGAAGAGATTATGATTTTATTAAGCGGAGAACCTCTTGAGTATATTTTTCAGAACAATGAGGACTTGCCTAATATTCGTGTGCAAATCAAGGAAGTTCCCGATGATTCGACTCTTAGCGAAACAATGCAATTAAGTGTTGACAATTCCAATTAATCTGTTTATGTTGAGTACATATTATTAATCATACGTTTACAAAAGGAGAAAAAATCGACATGGATAAAAGATATATAGTCAGACATTGTTCGTCAGAAGGAAAAAGATGGTACGAAGCTCATTATTCAGCAGGAGCAAAATCAAATCCAATGCTTTTCTCTATTGATGATTATAGAAAGTTTTTACAATTCACAGGTTTATTAGATGAAAGTGGTTATAAATATATAGAGAACCAAGAGGAATATTAAAATGAATTACATCACAGAGAAAATTAGTTTCAATGTTCCACAAAATGGTGGATTCAAATATAGATTTTATGAGTGCGCCGATCAAATAGCAGATTTGTTAGATTTGTACTTTGGTACTCAAATAGAAGATATGAGCAGAATAACAGATTTAATTGATGACGAAATTAAAATAGCTATGGATAGACAATTTAGAGAAAATCAATTAGAAAATATAAATGGTGGAAGTAAATAATATAAGGAATAATTAATATGAATAATCCAAAAATAAAAATGTTTAAAATTTTTAACAATAAAAATAATAAAATATATTATGTGCCATCTTACAACAAAGAAGATGCTTTAACTCAAGTTAATGCTTTAAATGGTAAAGCTAGAACATATTCTTTAAAAGAAAGAAATTTTTTTAAAAAAGTGTTGACAGAATCAAAATCACCCATTATAGTAAGAGCATAATTTCAATCACAAACAAGGAAAAACAATGATTATCGCAGAAAAAACCAAAGAAAAAGTAGTTCAATCGCACAACTTCGATCAAGTCAACTGCACAATAGATGCAGAAGATATGAGGTATGTTGCTAGTCTTTTACGCAACAACTATTCTAACACACAACTTGCGGTTGTACGTGAGATTAGTGCCAATGCACTTGATGCAAACAAAGAAGCAAATTCAACTCGTCCTATCGAGATTAAGTTGCCAACTCAAATGAATCCAACTTTTTCGGTTCGTGATTTTGGGGGTGGACTTAGCGAAGATGATGTTTTCGGTCTTTACTCTAAGTATGGTAAATCAACCAAACGTGAATCAAACAATTATATCGGTGCTTTCGGTATTGGCAAGTTTGCTCCATTATCCTATGGAGATAACTTTACTTGCGTTTCTTATCATAGTGGAATGAAAAAAACTTACAATGTATTTGTTAATGATGATGACGATACAAAGATTGCTAAATTACATGAAGAACCAAGCAACGAACCAACAGGTTTGATTATTGAAGTTGCAGTTGCTGATGGTGACAGAGATAACTTTAGACAAATTGTTACCAAATTCTTTCGTTTCTTTGATAATGCAGAAATGCCAAAGTTTATTGGGTTTGAAGAAAACGAATCAGTTGTCAAGCCCGAAACCACTCTCGAAAGTGCTGAAGGTAATTGGTTTGTAACTGAAGATGATGGTGGACATAACTATTACTACAATCGTAAAGCCCACGTTATTATGGGTAGAGTTACATATCCTCTCGATCCCGAAGCAATAAATGTAGATAATTTCATTTCAAATGATAACTCACGTAAAGTTATCAAGGAAATGATCAGAGAAGGTAATTTCTATCTTCGTATGCCAATCGGTTCTATTAAACTCCATCACTCACGTGAAGCATTGGAATACAATAAGTCAACACAAAAAGCATTATGTCGAGCATTATTTGTTGCTAGTCAAGAAATTCTTGAAATTGCCAAGCTCAAACTTTCTGATAGTGCCGACTTATTTGAAGCAAAATTAAATCATGCTAAAATTGTAAATAGTTTGAATCATTCTTTGCGCAATTTATTTGAAAATGCCTTCGAGTGGAAAGGCATACAAATTACTTCTGCACGATTTCAACGCGAATACGACAAGCATGATGACCTTATTCTTACTCAAATGAGTAGAGAGAAAGACGATGATTCTCGCAATGGTTATAGAGTAAAAAGTCAAAAAGTGTCAAGCATATTCTGTCAAGAAGATAGTGTTTTTATGATTCAAAACATTGCTTCTGCTCATGGAAACAATCTACGTGCTAGAACAATCTTCAATGAAAATGAACATATTAATCAAGTTTATGTGATTTATCCTGCTAATGAAACAGGATGGGATTATATTAATGTTGATTGGAATTTTAATTTGATTGCAGATGAACACAAATTATTCTCTGACAACGTAGAGAAGGAAAAACCTGTTCGCAATAAAGTTAGCAATGGTGCTAGTCGCGCATCAATTCCATTGTTCAAGATGAAGCATGATACTAGGTATATTCATCGCAATGCAGATTATTGGGCAAATTGCAACGATCCAATCAATTCATTGGAAGCAGATGAGATCGAAGGTTCAGTAGAAGGTAAACTTATATATGTTCCAATCACTCGTTTTACTATTGACCAAGACTTGGTTGAAGGTTGGGATTTGGATAGGGTTTCTCATACTGCAAAGTTTATTCGCAACAACGCTGAAGAAGATTCTGAGTTAAGTAAATTCACCATCATGGGTATTCGCAAAGGCGATGTTAAGAAACTTGGTGATAATTGGGTTTCTTGGATTGACTTTTTGACAGATCACTACAAGCAAATCATTGAAGATAACATGGCAGAAATGACTGATTGCTATATTAGAAATTCAATCAATAGTGCAGATCATAATAAATCCACTAAAATTAAAGATGTATTAAATGCTCACAATGGTGTATTAGTTTGCGAACAAATTGATGTTAGTAATCTTTCTGACGATCATTTATTTCTTACTATGCGCTCATACAAACGTATTATGTCATCTAATAAAGTAGACAATTTTTACCCAAAGCTACAATTTGTTGCTCATCACGATGCAGAATGGTTGAACGAAAAATTTAGTTCAGTAGAAGTTGATATTGATGATATTATTTCTAATGTAGAGAAATTTCAATCAAATTATCCTCATCTTTCAATGCTCGATGATACTTACCATTTCTACAACAAACGTCAACATCACACACATGGTGACATGGTAGTTAAAGTTCAAGATTATATTTCCTTGTGTGATAATCAAAGGGGAGAGGGGGAGTGATTGCTCCCTTTCCCCAAATCTTTTAAAAAAACTATTGACAATATATAGAAAACAATTATAGTATAGATATAATAATTAACAACAGGAGAAAACAAAAATATGAATACACCATACATTCTTAGCGAAAATTCACTAACGATCTTTTTAGATGGCAAACCACACACTTTGCGAAAAGATCATGCTAATTTCAACCTTGCTCGTAAAGCGATACTAGATGGTGAGACAGAAAAACTTTCTGACCTTGTAGATGTTCAACGTGCAGTAGAAGACTTTATCCAAGGCGATATTGAAGTTAAAGATGAAGTTGTATACTATAAAAGTCATCGTTTACATGGTGTTGTTGTTGACAAATTGCTTGAAATGCTTCGTGCAGGACTCAAAGATTCCGCGCCAATAACCAACTTCATTGCTCGTTTGCAAGCTAATCCAAGTGCTAATTCCGTAGCAGAATTGTACACATTCTTGGGTTACAGAAATCTAGCAACAACTCCCGAAGGTAAAGTTTTGGGCTATAAAGGTGTACAATCCGATTATTGGAGTAGCACAGGCAATGCAGATACCATTGTTGTTCAAGGTGAAACCAACGAACGTCACCAAATTCTCAATGAAGTTGGCGCGACTATCGAAGTTGCACGTCGTTGTGTAGATGACAACAAAGACAATCATTGTTCTTTCGGTCTTCACATTGGTTCATACGATTATGCTAATAGTTGGGCAGGAGAAAATGGCAGATTGCTTGTTGTAGAGTTTGATCCTGCCGATGCAGTTTCAGTTCCAACTGATTGTGACTTTCAAAAACTTCGCGTTTCTAAGTACAATGTAGTATCTGATATTACTGACACTAGAAAAGAGTTAAATAAACCTGTCTACGAGGCTAATAAGCCCATTTATGGATCGGATGCTGATGATGATTATGTAGATGATGACGATTATGAAGATGAAGATTTTGTGGATCAAGGTGATTGGGATGAAGATGATAAAGACCATTTAACCTATGAGCATGATGATTCTAAAAAAGAAAAATTCGATAACGAGTTAAAAACCACTCTTGTAAAATATATAAACAAGAAAAAGAATAAAAATGAAGAAATAACTCTTAAAAATCTTGCTGATTTAACTCCATCAAGAGAAAGAAAAATAAAATGCTTAGATTTAATTGGAATATTAAATGATTTAGGTTATAATATTGATGAAAATGAAGATACTCCTCTGTATCTTTATAAAATTCAATAATATGGAAGATATTAATAAATCAATAAGAAATTATATAGAATCAAAACATAGATCGGGAATAAATCCAATTATTAAAAATGTTGCTGATTTAAGAATCTGTAAAGATAATAAATTAAAATGCGCGGATTTAATAAATATAATAAATAAATTAGGATTCAAATTAAATAGAGATAAAGATGTTTCTGATTATCAAGTAGAGATCAGAAATTACAATTTTAAAATAATAAAATAATTTCTCCTATAATATGGGTATTGTGGCGAGAGTGTTCTCTACTCTTGGTTATTTCATCGCCCGATTCGTAACCACATAAAAGCGGATCAATCTTTTTTTTCAAATAAATCTTGAAATTACTATTTCACACAGGAAAACGATAATTTCAAATAATTTTTACTTTGTGCTTGCTTCTCTTATCAATCTCCCTTACGATATATAACATATTACATTATACATATAAGGAATATATATAGACAAAATATAAACATTCACACAGGAATAATAAAAAATATAATATAAATTGAAAAATAAAATAAATTAAATATAATCTATTTAGAGAGTACGCGAATTAATTAAATAAAAATAAAATGAAAATTAAAATTATAGAAAATATATTAAAATTTATTAAACATAAAAAAAACACAAATAAAAAAAATAATTTAAAACAAAATAATTTAAAATATGTTCGTAATGATTATGGATTTTTTTCACTAGAAAATAAAGAAAAATAAAACAAAATATAATTTAATAAAGTAAAATAAATAAATTTAAAATAATTTAAATAAATAAAATATGAGTGCAATAGAACCCGACATTAGCAAAATAAAAACAAAAGAACAATTTGAGCAGTTTGTGAATAATATCATTGAAGATCGAATTAATGTTCGCTCGAAAACAAAGTACTACTCCAAAAGAAGATTAAATAATGCCTTAAATCATCTCAAGGGTAGAGAAAAAGTTCCTCTAAAGACCCCAAAGGTTATATGTGATTTTTTAGCTATTACATATAATTGCTACGAAGACGATGAGGCTTTACAAAATATGATATTAATAATATCATCAGCAATATTAAGTATGACAAGACAATTACGAATGTACAAAGACAAAGAAGAGAAAAATAATTTAAATAAATAATAAATTAAATTATATTATAATAAATAATAAAATATTATTTTATAAAATAAGTATTGACAGGGGTAGGGTATGGTGCTATCGTTGGTCTAAACAATCACAAATAGGAGAAAAAAAAATGAGTATAGCAAAGGAAGTAAATAACAGGCTTGACCATATACTAGAAATAAAGTCTGAAATAAATAGAATGCGCGCCGATCTTGCAAATAAGAGTTTAGATATTGAACTCATAAATAATGAGACAGGAGAGAAAGTTAGTGCAGATAAAATAGAACAACTCGCAAATGCCGAAATAATTGAAATTAAAAATGAGTTAAATAAAATAACAAATAATGGCAAGCGAATAACAGGAATCTTTAATAATAAATATTATATTAATGATATGTTACAAGACAAATTAATTGTACAAAATAATAAATTAAATTAAAATAAATTATAATAAATTTAAAATAATGTTTGACATTAATATATAACTCTATATGGTAGTAGATATGACAGAAATTAAAAACATAGCAAAAGAAAATGGAATTAACAATATAAGTATGTTCGCTTCAAAAGAAGAGATGTACGAGAAATTAACTACAAAAGAAATTACTTTGATTAATTTGGTAAAAGCAGAAGGGTTTGTTGACGATTTGTACAGAGCAACTGAGTCTGAAGCTAATGCTAAGTTGTTTCCACCCGAAAAGGCATGGTTTCAATTAAAAGAAATTTTAAGAGAATGCAGATTATTGCAAAAAGGGGGTTGACATTACAAACTAACCCTATATAGTAGTTATTATATTAATCATTAATCACCAACGAAAGGAAAATTATGAATACCGCAAAATGCGCACAAGCCACATCTATTATGAACAACGTTAAGAATGGTCACTATATTCGTGGCGCTAAATGGATGGGGTTCGGCTCAGTAATAGAAGATAGTATCTTCGCTCAACAAAAAGAGGCGGATCGCAGGTTGCGCGAAATTCAATTACGAAAGGCGAAAATAACTGCATGAAATTTTTTATAAAATATCTTATAATACTTTGTGTTGCAATATGGTTACTTATATTAATTAGTTGTAAACATATTCCTCATGAAGAAGAAGATATTTTTGTCCACACTTGCCCTCAAGCAGGGCATGGTTTATGTTATATATGTTATGATGAATACAAATAAATATTTTATATTATTATTTTTAATTTTAAATAATTTTGTTTTTGGTATAAAAGAAATAAAGTTAAATACCCCCAACTTAGAAAGTAAAACTTGCATTCCTCATAAGGATAGAAAAGGTGCTTGGGAACGTTATGCGATGACAAAGGAATTGATCATTAAACCGACTCCACAGGTAAATACATACCACATAATCTTACAACATAAAAATGGACATAGAGAAATAATAGGAAAAGCATTTGATAAAAAGTCAGCAAATAAAAGTATCGAATTAACTTGGTTCGCTAAATATATAAATGGTAAAGCAACTTTACGATATGAAGAAAAAAAATAAATGCGAATAACTTTTAATATAAAATATAAAAAATAAGTTGACAAATATAAGAAAAAATAGTAGTATATATACATAATCAAAATTGAGAACCAAACTCAAATAAATAAAATAAATTGATCTTTTACATTTTAAATTTTAGCTTAATCAAGCCAAACCCAATGTAGGGCGAGAATGTTTGACTTTGGGCGGGAGTAATTCTCTGTGACTCATGATTTCTCTGAGCTAAAATGACTTTGGAAGGGCTTATAATCCTTCCTGTGGGTGACCGAGTAATCTCTTTGTGTTCGAGATAAGGTATATGCTTCTCTGTGGCGGAGTGCTGATGGACAAATGTCTGAAGTAGGATGACCAATCCAAGTGTAGTTCGATTAGGATAACCACTGAACTAAAGTTCACACCGAAAGTCGAGGGTATTTAGTAGTCCCTCCCCACATCTATTTCTCTCCCAACCCTCCGACCCCTCATGTGTCTCCTTTTGCACATGGGGGGTTTTTGTTGTTGACCTTTGCGAATTTTTGCTTCATATTAGTATCATGATTACAAAAACACTATTAAAAATTCTCTCCAAACAACAATTTGGTTTCGTTACAGAGCAAGATCTTGACATTTTAGAAATTGAGATGCCTAACCTTCCCCTTCTTATCCGATGCGGATGCGATAGATATATTGCTCAAGCACAAGATGCAAAAGCTCGCATGAACTATGTAGAGGAAACAGGCGACCACATTCGTGATGTATCTATTCCCGCAAGAACTTTAGACGACATGAGTTCGTCTCCATTTGTGTCTTTCGTTCTCAAACAAGCTATTGAAGGTTTGAGGGCTTGATCTGTTGCATGTCATCTTCTTTTCCCGCTTATGAAGTAAAACCAAAGCGGAGTTTTTCACACGGGGTGTTAATTAACCCTCAGTATAAATCCAAACCTAATATGGAAATCATAATACCACTATCAATAATTCTAGCAATCAAATTACTATACGATGATAAACATAATGATATATAATAATATATAGTAGATAATACAAACAACACAAATAAAATTTGTAAATATAAAATATAGAATATAATAAATAACAATAAATAATATAAAAACAAAAACAATTAAAAAACATTTAAACTAATTAAATCAAAATGTAATTAAAAACAAAAATCCAAAAGCCTTACGTAAAGTATTGATTATCAAGTACTTATGGCATGCCGCTAGCAAATTTCTTAATTTCTTGATTATCAACGACTTACATAAAAAAAAGATTTCTTAATTTCTTGATTATCAACACGTTAAAATTCAATAAAACTTCACTTTTTTCTTGCTATAACTAACGAACTGCCTTATTATACTTATATGATTAAGAGAAACCAACAAGACCCAAGATACACGATCAAGAAGAATCGTCCCGTATATGTTTACAAGAATCTACACAAGGATTGTTGGAGCATCAAGCAACATGGTTTAGTTAAGGCTCACATTCCAAAGGATCATTCGATTGGTTTATGGGATTGTTATTTTCATGTTGACATTAAGGGTAGAGAAAAGGTTCTTCGTGAGAAGCGCAAGAATGTTCATGCTTTCGTTAAGGGTTATCTTCAAGATGCGGAGAATGTAGACACTTACCTTCCCGCTACAGAGGTAACTTATAATCCATACAAGTACGAAACTTTTGTCGACAAGAAGGATGAAAGTTTTGTATACTATGCAGACCAAGTTTTATTACAACACAACCAAGTAACCGCATACACAAGATGAGAATAGAAGAAAGAATGATAGATTATGCCCAAAAGTGGTATACAGCAAACGACCTAGAGACAGAGAAAAAGAATGGATTTGATCTTTATCTACGTGTCAACGACAATGTATTTACTGAAGTCTCACACTGTGACATCAGACAAAAAGCCATATTATGGTTGCAATCAGAACTAGAAGGAGTAATGTATAATTAAATGAAAGAAGAATTATATGCAATTAAAACCGCCATTGACGGACTCAGTGACGAAATGTTAGAACACCGCAGATACTCAAACATGGAGGATCTCGTGAAGGTCATGAGGAATATAAATGAAAATCTCGTATCTATTAGCTTCGACTTAAAAGAATTAGTCGAGCAAAAAAAAGTTGAGAACCATCATAATTTCTTTCAAAAATAGTTGACACAAAGGAGGGTTTACTTTAGTTTAGTATTATGCAAGAGACGATAGATATAACACCAACATGGTCAGCACTCGTTCCCATTATGATCGAGGTGTTGAAAAACCCAAATGCAAACAACACAGCAAAAGCGGAAGTAACACAAGAATTACTTCGTCTTGCAAAAATTGTAGACAATCAAAACAAAAAGGCAAAGCAATGACACAAGCAAAGATTAGAGAAAACATCCTAGACATAGTCAGAGGAGAAATCGCATATTCAGATCCGATGTCCAAGATATGTTTAGACCAACACGAACGACACCCCGAAAAGTTTCCACTTGGTTCGACTATAATGTCTGCCGAAGAAACCTTGGAGGATATCATTTTAAGTTTGACATCATTACAAAACGAGATCATGATAGAATCATCTTTTCAATCAGCACAACTATAACACAAGGAAAAATCATGCAAGTATACGACACACCGGAAGCAATCAGAGGATATCGCCAAAGAGTATTACTCAAAGGCTTAGAGGCAGAACTTAGAGGGATGAGCCTATCCCGTGGTAGATCATGCTACTCTATCATTAAAGATGAGTACAGCCTCAAGGGTGGTAAACAAAAAGTTTACGATCAATTCAAAAAACTATTACAAGGAGAACAATCATGACATCCGCACAAGTAGAATCACAAGTAGAATCCTGGAATTGGAACCTTAACATATTTGAAATTTATGATGAAATTAGAGATTATAGCGAGCGAGATAAAGAGCAATTACTCAAACATGCTTACAACTTTTTTAACAAAGATATAATGATGAAAGAGCTTGCATCCCACTTCGGAATTGATATTATAGAAGAATGAAAAACAATTATATAGAAGCAACCTGCATTGGCAGACCATTAGATTTACCAACTTGGGATGAGTCAAGCGAGCTTTGGGAGCTATTCTTTGAAGAATCTCCTACTCCATATCATCCTTATGAGAATAGAGATATTATTTCTGTAAGTTTTGAATCAGCGCAAGAAGTGACTGATGCTTACAATTATTACAACCAAAATCCCGTAAAGAAGGAGCAAGATGAAACTATTGAAATCAATTCTTAATCTGTTTATTCCACGTTATCAAGTGGTTTATACATCGAAAGAAGGAAATACAGAAATGTACACCATTACCCAACCAAGACATTTGAACGAATTTGGTAATTCCAAAGAAGGTAAAAATGTTGTTGGTTTTCGTTCTTATTGTTATAATAGAGGGGCTATTAGGTCTTTTCGTTATGACCGCATTGTATCATTAAATAAAATTTAATATGAAAAAAAATAACTCCAATTACCTTTCGCTCCAACAACACGTCAGAAAGCTTGGGCATATGCTTGCCCTCAGAGAACAGCGGGGTGACGATTCAGAAGATTACAGCGAAAAAAAATCTCTGCACAAAAACCTTTTGAAAAAGTTATATTCATAAATCGTTAATTACCAAGTACTTATGTACTTGGCCTGGCCGGTTTCATAAAAACTTGACTATCAACAACTTATAAAACAAAAAAACTTTGTTTTTATTCCACTTTTTTCTTGCGATAATTTAAAAATGGGGCTATTATGTATATATGAAAGTGAGAGTTAGAAAGCCAATTTTTTTTAGTAAGTCAAGACCTCACCACGTCAAGACTAAGATTATCCATAGAAAACAAAAACACAAGGAGGTACTAGTATGAATATAAACCCTGAATTTTCAAAGCCCGAACTTAATTCGGAAATCGTAACTGAAAAAGCGATGTCCTACCTTTGGGACACTTTTATTGAACCCAACATTAACAGGGAAGATATTGAAGAAATGGCAATGGTTTCAGTTATTGGAATGACCCTCAAAGCCGTTGGCGAAAAAGCTAAGGCTTATGAAAAACTACAAAACGGAGAATTTGAAGAAAATTCTTTTTTTAGAAATTAATTATTGACAAAAACAATCACTACTATATTATAGACATTATGAATACTGAAGAAAACACTACTATCGCTCCTCGCAAATCTGTTAACCTTAACATCTGCGGAGGTAATCATTCACTTGTATCACTTGATCACGTTGCTAACGTGCCAACTCCACCCGTAGAGTATCGCCAAAAAGAAAATGCTAATGGCGAGCGCACAGTTTCTTATCAACCAATCGCTCACCATGAATTGGTGGATCGAACCAAGGGATTCCTCGCAAGCAATGGTTTTACCATTCAAGATGAGGTTCACTCCCTCGCTCGTAACAACAATCATTATTTTGGATTGTTTTCTGTTGAGCATCCTAATCGTGAAGCTACTGATCGTGGAACTGTTGTCGGTATTCGTAATTCTCACGACAAAACTTTTCCTGCGGGATTGTGTGCAGGTGATGCCCCCTTTGTTTGTGACAATCTTATTTTCACAAACACCATCAAACTTGCACGTCGTCACACTCGCAACATTTTGCAAGACCTAAACTTCACCATCAATCGTGCCCTTGGTAAGTTATTTGGTTTTTGGCATGGTCAAGATGCTCGTATCGAAGCATACAAAAATCGTTCTATCGGTAATGTTTATGCTCATGATCTTATCATTAAAGCAGTTCGGGCGGGTGCTTTGCCTAAATCAAAAGTTCTTGATGTTGCTAACCAATGGGAATCCTCCGATCATTCCGAATTCCGTTCTCGTGATGTAAATTCTCTTTATAATGCTTTCACCGAAGTTTACAAAGGTAACTTAACTCAACTCCCAAATCGTTCAGATGCTTTGCATTCTGTGCTTGACAGTTATGTTGATTTTAGTATCAACGATCATGTCGAAAATACTGTTGACATGGAAATAGTAGAGGGTGAATTGGTAGAGGCTTAATTTATTCATACTGCTATCTAACCCCTTTCCGTTGGCATTGCGGAAGGGGTTTTTTTATGTCTATATTTATTTCATAAGTTATTGATAACCAACTACTTATGGCGCCGGCCATCGGGTTTTCTAAGTTCTTGATAGTCAACGACTTACAACAACTTTCGATTTAATTCTCTTTTTTCTTGTGTTCAGTTAGCACCGGCGCTATATTATACCTATGAACGAAATTATTAAAGTACTTATGGAGCGTGACGGCTTAAGCCATGAAGACGCTGAATTACAAGTATCCGCTTTCTTTTCTGAGATGGCACTTGACGTAAACCAAGGTGGAAGTCTTTGGGATTGGGAAGATTTATTTGTTGACGAGTTCGGTCTTGAGCCTGACTTTTTTGAAGATTTAGCGCTTGCCTTAGTTTAAAAATTAGTTTACCTTTATATTATGATCAACTTATTATCCAATCCGAGCAAGATGCCTTGCTATTCGTTCAACATTCCCGCTTTCAAGTATTGTCCTGCCGCGCAGCTATTAGCAAAGATTAAAAAAGCGGGCAAAAAGTTTATTTGTGATTCTTGCTATGCTTGCAAGGGTTTTTATATGTTCTCTAATGTCAAGGCAAGTTTGCAAGGTAAAGCGGATCTTATCACAAAGTCTTTACATCAAGACAACGGGGAAACTTTTATTGATGCAATGTGCAAGCAAATTCGCGCAAAGTATTTTGACAAGCATGGCAACAAGAAAAAGCTCAAAAAGACCAACACAGATTTATTTCGCGTTCATGATTCGGGCGACCTCTTTTCCCCAAAGTATATAACCGCATGGATTAAGATTTGCGAACAATTTCCAACTATTAAATTTTGGTTTCCAACCCGTGAATGGAAGCGTGATTCTCAACTTCCCCACTTGCAAAAGTTAGCTAGTCTCAAAAACGTTTGCATTAAACCAAGCGCTATTTATGTTGACGAGCCAGCCCCACAAGTTGACGGACTCGACGCGGGCACTTCGGTTTACACTAGCAAAAAGCAAGCCGAGCAAGACGGACATTTTGTTTGCCCCGCAACTTACGTTAAAGGTGAGGACGGCAAGATTCTTGCAACTTGTCAAGCTCATAATTGCAACCTTTGCTTTATTAAGGGGTGTAAAAAGGGCATAGCATACTTAGCCCACTAATTACATAAAGCGCTGATTATCAAGAACTTGCAGCGCGGGCCAAGCCGGTCCCGTAACTATTTGATATTCAAGCACTTACGACAAAATGCATTTTAATTCACTTTTTTCTTGCTATTAGTTGCCGGCTCCCTTATTGTATTTATATGACAACAAAAGAATTAATCGAACTCATCAATTCAACTCAAGACGGAGAGATTTGGCTCTACGATAGCAGACTCAAGAATTATCTTGGCACAGTCGAGCAAGCACTAGAAGAAGATTTAATTCACTTCATTCGTGCCGAAGTCGGCAACAGTACTACAGAATTCATTCGTGTTTCTGTTTGACGCGAGCATAAAACTAAACTACATTATATTTATGACAATTAAAGACAACGGAAAAGAATTTCACTTCGAGCGCTTAGCCAATGGCTTACTTCGTACTTACGATTATGCTTCTGGGTGGGATGTGACATTCAAAAAGATTAACGGCAAGTGGGAAGGTTGGCACAACGGAGGTTATGTCGGCTACAAAGGTTTACTTAACAAACTTAACTTATTACAACAACAAGTAGATGCAGAAATGGCATTGACAAAAGACATTCAGGAGGTTATATAATGATTATGATTAAAGACGAACCACAACAAAAACTACTCGATTTCTCTGATCTCGAATTTAAAGACCACGCCAACCAATCCATGCACGCAGTACAAGCAAGACTTGATCTTGGCAATGGGTTTGAAGTTTCCGTTATAGCAAGTAAAGATGGCGGGCAAGGAATATATGGTGACGTAGAAGACAATTTATATGAAATTGCAATTTACGACAAAAATGGGATGATTCCTCTTTCTCCTACTGACGATGTAGCGGGATGGCAGAATCCTGCTCAAGTATCCGCTTTAATGGCTAAAGCTCAAGTCGAAGGAAGTGTTTGGGTTGACGAGTTAATCGAAGACAAAGAAGAATTCAGAAGAGATTTAGGGCTTGACTACTAAAACAAACTATACTACATTACTATTATGACATTAACACAAGATCAAAGAATCGCCATTATTAAACACGCCGTAGGTAACTCACAAAAAGTTTCTCCATCAAAATCAGTCGAGGATTTCTTAGAGGAAATTAAATCTCAAGAAACTTTTGGCGAGCATGGTTTGCTCGATGCTCAAGATTATGACGTTGAAGACGAAATGTCTTTGATTGAATACAAGCCTAATGCTGAGGCAATAGATGAAGAGGATGAAAGCCTTGGAATTAGTCAAGAGATGGAAGGGCTTTATTCGTGAATTTCTTTTTTATTATTTTATTTGCAGTAATTTTATATTTTTACATTAAAGAATAAATAATTTTTATAGAGGTATAGTTGTGTCGGTTACCCCCCAAGTATTTTGTCGTTCGTACTTGGGCGGGTCCCGGCCGATCTTAACCGTAAATACAGCGACAAGTCAAATACTCAAATAAAAAACGGCAAACCTAAAAATTAAGTTTGCCATAACTTATTGATTATCAAGAACTTACGGCGCCGGCCACCGGGCCTCGTAAGTAGCTGATAACCAACGACTTATGTTAAAAGTCGTATTGGTCGTGGTAGCCGTAGTCGAAGTCTTCGTAGGCATCGTGCCAACGTTCTTCATGGTTGCGGTGAACCTCAGGCATTTCAGCAGGCTCTTTGCTGTTCCTAACGTCTTCGATGATTTTGTCAAAACGAGCAAGGCGAGCAAGCTCTTTTTGTTGAGCTTCATGTTCAAGGTCAGTCATCCCTGAGGCGTGAGCGAGGCGGTCGAGTGAGTCGTAATTATCTGTCATATACAAACAATATAGCTCACCCCACAGGGTAAAGCAAGTGAATTCGAATTTATTTTCAATTATTTTTATTTTCGTAAGTCCTTGATTATCAAGTACTTCCGGCGCCGCCGGGCCGCGCCCCTTAAGTAGTTGAGGGACAACGACTTATGAAATTAAAACTCGTCCATAAGCATCTCATCAAGGGCATAGGTGTCAAGATCCGGGTCTGAATAGCTTGCTCCGTCAGGGGTTCTGAATGTTTCCATTGCTTCCAACCGATCTACAAGATCGGCATACCTGACACATCTGCGAGCCACCTTGTAGAGTGCTTCGTCATTGCCTAGCCATAGTGCTACGTTCCAAGTTGCCCAGTTTTTCCATCCGTTGTATGTTTCACTCATGATTTTTTTAATGTGATTTTAAGGTTTTTGTTTGGGTTTTTATTTTTTATTTTCTGTGCGATTTCCAATGCTTTAGAATAGTCTAGCGCATTATCCACCAACTTGTCAAATATTTTTATATCAATCCAATTTGAGAAATTAGGGTTTCTGCAAATATGAATCATTGATTTTTAAAAGCCTCCAAAATTTGGTCAAGGTTCCAAATATTTCCACCGACATCTTCAAATAACTCTAGACCTTCCAATGGTTCACAGCCTAGCCGGTCGATTATGCCTAGTTCTTCTGTCATAAAATTTTCGAGTTCTTCTGTCATTTTTTTACCTTTCTATTTTTGCAAGTTCCGACTCCCAACCTTTCAAGCGCATTGCAAGGTTGGTAAGTTCGTCCAAAGATTCTGCTTCGCGCAGTTGGGCTTTAATTTCGTTTATTTTCTCTTGGATTTCTTTTTCTGTCATACCTCTATAATCGTTTATTTTTTTAAAAAAGTCAAATTTATTTTTGAATTATTTTGAGAGCTTCGGCATCCCATATGGCAATTAACTTGTCGAGTATCCAAGTTTGCCGATTTTGCGAGCGCGCTTTTTTCATTGTCTTGGTTATTTTCTGTAGTCTTGGTTGAGCTTGATTCAATTGATTCATACCTTAAGGTAATCCAAAAACAAGCAAAACACAACAAAAAAGTTGCTTACAATTCAACTAAGTTTTTGCACAATCCTGCCGGCATTATCTTGCTAGGTTGGCGCGGTTCTTGTACCCCAAGAGTTGGCATGGTTTCTGTACAGGGCTTTCGTAAGTCGTTGTTTATCAAGTACTTACGGCGCGCCGGGGCGCGATTCCATAAGTTGTTGGTATTCAGCAACTTACGACATCTTTTTTTCTAGCCAATATTCCATAACCTCTTCGACGTCGGCAAATTGATCTTCGGGAGTCCAACCTATCGGCTCAAAAAACCTGTAATCAGGTTCAGCGCTCCAAAGGACAAGTTTACCATCTAAAGTTACGTGATCGGCGTCAACTTCTTTTACTTCTACATTTAAGATTTTCATACCTCTATAATCGTTTATTTTTTTAAAAAAGTCAAATTCATTGCGATTTATTTTTAACTAAGTGCTTGGATTAGATTGCGCTCGTCTTCGTTTGTCATTGGTCGATTCATTACATTGTTTAAATTGAACTCAATCTTTTTCTCTAATTCCTTTGCATCGAAAACAAGTTCAACTTCGTTTTCGTCTTCGTCTTCGACAAAGTTAACTTTTACTGCATCAGCGAATATGAAACCATCCTCTTCTCTAACAACTACGTCAGCGCTAAGCCCGCCTTCGTAGTAATTTTTGCCTGTGTCAAACAAGCAAAAGACATTTACGACATTAGAATCGACATAGTCGACTTGATCAATTTTGAGATTATCTAGTATTAAGTTCATATATATAAAGTAAGGGAAGAAACAATTTAAAGCAAGAAAAAAGAGAATTATCTTTGGTTAAAAGCTTGTTCTATCATTTCAAAAGACCAAAAGTTATTCCCTACATCTTCGAACAATTCGAAGCCTTCGACTTCTCTTTGTCCTACATAGTCAATTATACCTAAGTCTTCAATCATGAATTCTATTATCTCGTCTGTTATCATATCTTTATCTTTCTATTGTTTATTTAATCTTATATATATAAAGTACTCGAAAAACAAACTCACGTCAAATTTATTTCAATTATAATTCAACTAAGTTTTTGCACAATCCTGCCGGCATTATCTTGCTAGGTTGGCGCGGTTCTTGTACCCCAAGAGTTGGCATGGTTTCTGTACAGGGCTTTCGTAAGTCGTTGTTTATCAAGTACTTACGGCGCGCCGGGGCGCGATTCCATAAGTTGTTGGTATTCAGCAACTTAGGAAACAGCTTTACCTATTAAGCTAGGCTAAAGATTTGCATTACCTGATCTAATGATTCATTTATTCTGTCAATTTCTGCTTGCGCATTTATTACTTGTGAGCGAGACCAAAGACTGCCCGCCTCTGCCGGCTCTGTCTCTGTGTCTATGATTTGCTGAAGTTCGTTTATTCTGTCGATTATTTTTTTCATGGTTTTGTTTGGGGGTTTTGTTTGGGGGTTGTTACCAACCCCTTGGCATTACGTCGTTATCTAAGAAGTCGATTGCTTCGGCAACTGAGCAGTTCATGTCGTCACAAATGTCAGCAAGTTTTTGTTCACGAAAGTTATTACGAGAAACACTTTTCGTTTTTACAAAACGTGGGTCTCTTTGGGTCATTGCTAAAGACTTTGCTTCGGCAAACAAATCCCAAGAAAGTAAGCCTTCTTTGCAAAAGTTAAAAATGCATTGTTTACGAGAAACACCCATTGCGCGAATAGTGCCGAACTCATTATCCTTTTTGGAGAATGTTAGATGAGCAGTGATTAAGCTCTCGTTTAACTTAGTGAAGAATATATTTTGAATTTCCATACTATTACTATCGTCTATTTTTTAGCTTACGTCAAATTTATTTTGATTTATCTTTTGATACGTCCTCGAATAGATCGAGGGATTTTTCGGTCATACATTTGTAAGCAAGATAGAAAACAGGAATAAAGTTTAAGAGTAAAAGGGCGTCAAGATTCATAGTATGGTTATTTTAAGATAAAGAAGAAGAGAGAATATTATAACTAAAAACATAATGTCAAACCCTAAAAACTTTTACCGCCTCGGCATCCCATATTGCAATTAGTTTGTCAAGTATCCAAACTTGACGGCGTTCTTTCCTTGCTTTCATCATAGCATTTGTGATTTTATTTAATCTTTCTGTCATACCTACAACCTAAAGCCATACCCCCCCCATGTCAAATTTATTTTGATTTATTTTATTCGCTTGGGGGGTAGCTTGGGGGGTAGCTTGGGACATGGGCGCCGGAAAGAGTCAAGACCCACCCCGTTTTTTTGAATTTTTTGGGTCTAAATTTCCGGCGGAGCCGGCGGGGGGTGGTTTTCCTCAAAAAGTAAACGGCTTATTTATTAATAAATATATTTTTTCTAAAAAAAAATCGGACACTATACAAAAATAGCTGTATATACATATATCTTATGCCAAGAAAAAAGAAACCTGAAATTATAAATGATCAGGATATAGAAAATATAGTAAATTCTATGGGAAAGATTAAAGTCTCTACTAATAAATTTGATTTTAGTCCAAAACAAAAAGAACTACTAAAAATTATATTCGATCAAGACACTAAAGTTATATTCATATCGGGTCCTGCGGGAACAAGCAAGACCTTTATGGCTATATATGGAGCACTTCATTTATTTAATAGAAACAACAATTATTCTATTGGTTATGTACGCTCAATTATTGAAAGTGCGGATCGCGGAATGGGAGCATTGCCTGGCAATGTAGATGAAAAATTCTGCCCATTTATGCTGCCGCTTAACGACAAGTTGTTTGAATTAGCGGACAAAAGTGATGTTAAAATGCTTACAGACAAAGGGATAATTAAAGCTATGCCTATTAACTATCTTAGGGGAGCTAGTTTCAAAGATCAAGTTATAATAGCTGATGAGTCTCAAAACTTTACAGCGAAAGAACTTATAACATTATTAACTAGAATCGGCGAAAACTCAAAGATGATTATTTGCGGTGACCCTATGCAGAGTGATATTAATGGTAAAAGCGGTTTCAAAGTTATACGAGATATATTTGATGATCAGGATAGTAAAAAGCAAGGTATACATACTTTTGAATTTGATCATAGAGATATAAAAAGAAGTGAAATATTAAAATATATTGTTAAAAAAATAGAAAAAGGGCTTTAATATTATTATTATATTATAATAATAAAAATGAGTAATATAACTACAAATCCATATAAATCTACAAATGATTTTGAATCTGCTCTTGCAGAGTATACAGGCTCAACTTATGCGGTTTGCTTGGACAATATGAGTAATGCATTATTCCTCTCACTGTATTACGAAAATCATGTGCAAAATTCTTGTAGTGAATATATCACCATCCCCTCGAGAACATATCCTTCTGTACCTTGCGAAATCATACATGCAGGACTAAAAGTAAAATTTAAAAAAGTAAAAGGGGAAACACTAACTGGAGCTTATTTACTTGAGGGGAGTAATGTCTGGGATTCTGCTTTAAGATTTACTGCAGATATGTACATACCCCAGTCCCACATGTGTGTATCGTTTACTGGACCTTATAAACACTTTAAGCTGAGCAAAGGGGGTGCGATCCTAACAGATTCAGAAGAGGCAAATACTTGGTTTAGGCGAGCTAGGTATAGCGGTAGAAATGAATGCTCTTATCTTGAAGATAATTTTGATATGCTTGGTTGGAATTTTTACATGATGCCAGAACTTGCAACGAGGGGTTTATTATTAATGAATCAATTTTATTCTCAAGGAAAAAAAATACATAACAAAGATCTGACTTTGCCTTATCCAGACCTGAGTAGGTTTAGTATTTACCAATCATGAAAAACGTAAAAGAAAAATTACAGGAAATTAATCAAAACTCAAGTTCCTTAAGTATCTTGAGAGAAATCAACAGAAGTATAACTGAAAGAAATTTTCACGAGCATACGCATATTCTTTATGATTTAAGAACCTTTCTAGGAGAATCAAAGAAAAATTATGTTGAAATAGGAAGCTACGTAGGAGCCTCTGCATCTTTAATTTTAAAACACTATTTTAAAACAAATGTAACATGCATTGACCCTTGTGTATTACAAAAATCTCATTACAAAGGTACAGATAGTCAATACAACACTATTTATAAAAATTTACAAAAGAATAACCCACACAACATGGAGATTAAAATATTTAAAAATTTTTCTCATGATATATTACCTGTAGAAAATATTGATAATATCGACATATTGCACATTGACGGTGACCACTCTTATAATGCAGTAATAAAAGATTATAATTTATATAAAGATAAAGTTAATACTGGAGGCTTTATTGTTTTTGATGATTATCATGACTATAAGTCATCTCCAGAAGTTAAACCTGCAGTAGATAAAATAGTCTCTGAAATTGAAAGTAAAAAATACGAAGTTATAGGGTCTTTGAATAAATTTCATAATATAAAATCTCAAAACTCATCCGTATATTCAAATTTTATTATTCAGAAAATTTCATAACATGAAAAATATCTTACTGACAGGGCAATGCTCGCTTCATTCAGGCAGAATGGAGTTTGGCAATATTGGGAATTATTATATAATTGAGCCTTTTATAAGGCAGTTGAAGCGCGTTTTTCCAAACTCAAAGATCAAGACTACATTTCAAATGTTAGACTCTTTTGTGGCAAGGGAGGGTATCACGATATTACCTATAGAATTATATTATGATTTTGATTCAAGTCGGAATATAGATTTAGCAAAAGAAGAGTATGAAATTGCAAAAGTTTATCATTCTGGCAATAAGTTGCCCAATCAGACTCCATATATCAAGGAAGTGCTTGATTCTGATTTAGTAATTGATTTTAGCGGAGACATTTGGGGAGACAATGCCGACATGCTTGGAAAAGATAGATTCTTAACTGGACTTTATAAAAATAGAGTGTCTCAGCTTCTCGGAATAAAAACTGTTATGCTCGCTGGTTCTCCAGGACCATTCGCAAATCAAGAATCAGTAGACTTCGCTAAAACAGTTTATAAAAATATGAATTTGGTTACAACAAGAGAGTCTATCAGCTTTGAGCTTTTAAAAAACAATTGGGGATTCGATGTTTCTAATACAAAAACTCTAGCTTGCCCCGCTTTTTTATTTGAAGCTTCCGTTAACTTTTTGCGGCCAAATTGCTTTAGCTCAAGTAAGCCTGTGATTGGTTTTGTTATTTGCGGATGGAACTTTCAAATAGGGCCTTATAATAAAAAAAATCGTGACGATAGCGAATTTATAGAGCTAGTAGAATATGTTGAATATTTATCCGAAAACTTTGACGCGCAAGTATGCTTAATATCACATAGCAATGGATTTGATCCTAACGATAAAAACTTTACTTTAACTCATGGAGTAGATTACGAATTGACCGCTCAGTTATATGATATTATAATGAAGAGGCGGAGAGTCAATAATATTTTACTTTATGAAGAAGTATTATCCGCATGGGATACAAAAGCTCTCATAGGCCATCTAGACATGCTTGTTAGTGGACGAATACATGGGGCTGTTGCTGGATTATCTCAGTCAATACCAACAGTTATGCTTAATTATAAGCATGGACCAGCGGCACATAAAATTCATGGGTTCGCAAAAGTTTGTCAGTGCGAACAATATGTCGCTGAAGTTGGCAACCCCAATGATACAAAATTAATTTTGTCAGAATGTTTTAGCAAAAGGGATTCTTATAAACATCATTTAGATAAAATAATACCTGAAGTTAAGGCTCGGGCTAAAGACAATTTTAATCTTTTAAAGCAATTAAGTGGGTAATGAAAGTTGCAATAATGCAGCCTTATTTTTTCCCTTATATAGGATACTGGCAATTAATAAATACTGTTGATAAGTTTGTAATATATGACAATATTAAATATACAAAAAAGGGATGGATAAACAGAAATCAAATTTTAGTCAATAACGACACAAAAATATTTACAGTCCCAATACAAAAAGCCAGCGACTTCCTGGACGTAAATCAACGTTACATCTCCGATTCGTGGGATAAGTCTAAGATGTTAAATTTAATTAAATCATCGTATTCCAGATCCCCTCAGTACAAAAAGGTTATACCTTTGATTGAAAAATGTTTGCTCGTTGAAGAAGAAAATCTATTTAACTTTCTTTACGTTAGTTTAACTAACATCCTTGATTTTTTGGAAATTAAAACAGATATAATCATATCATCTACTTTAGATATAGATCATAATCTAAAATCTCAAGATCGAGTAATTGCAACTTGCAAAAAGCTTGGTGCAACTCAGTATATAAATCCGCAAGGAGGTATAAGTTTATACAATAAGTCAGAATTTGAAAAACATAATATTGACCTAAAATTTCTTTTTGCAGATCAGGTTGTGTATAAACAGTACTCAGACCGTTTCTTACCTTGGCTTTCTATTATTGATATACTTATGTTTAACGATATTAAAACAATTAAAAAGTTCTTACAACAATTTACTTTGCAGTGATTTCGGTATCCACAGACAATAGGTATATTAATATCTTCAATTTTTTAAATAAAAATCAAGATTTATTTAAGCCCGCTCTTTCTGAATACGTAAATATTAAAGAGTATTGCACTAAATTGGCAGACAGTGCAGAGAATTTATTTTTAATAGATGATCAAAAATTCTTAGCTCATGCAGCATATTATATTAACAATGATGATTCAAACTTATTTATTAGTTCTTTTTGCGTTGACAAATATAACCTTAAAAAAGGGCTAGGAATATATCTTATGCAGTGTATAAAACAACGAATGCTTGAGCTAAACTTTACCTCCATCTTACTAGAAGTGTTTATAAAAAATCAATCTGCAATTAATTTTTATCAAAAACAAGGTTTCTCAGTTTCACACAAAACAAACTTAAAATTAACACTTCAATTTTTAAAAAATGAATAAATTCGCCATAATCATTTCTACATATAAAAAGCCTGACGGAAGAACACCTCAGCTTTTAAAAAAAACGCTTCAATCTGTTATTGATCAAACCTATACTAATTGGAAGGTTTTTCTTATAGGAGATAAATATGAAGATGACGAAGAGTTCAAAAAGTTAGCAAGTATTATCCCCACAGATAAAGTTACATGTGTAAATAGACTAGATGCTGTTGTAGAAAGAGATATATATCCTATCCCATCTAAACCTCTTTGGTGTGCAGGAGGGGGTTCATCAACTAGATTTGGAATAGATTTAGCATTAAAAGAGGGTTATGATTTCATGTGCTATCTTAACCATGATGATTGGTGGGATTGCAACCATTTAGAAAATTTTAACTCAGCATTAATAAAGTATCCTAATTTATTTTTTTTGGCTTCTCGCAGTCATCATTTGCAAATGAATAATATTTTACCTACACATAATCAAAAACCTGGAATTGGTTATTATCCAATGCCATGCAATGTTATCACTTCATCTACTTGCATAAAATTTTCAGAGACAAACGTTAGATCTAGAGATGTATTTAAGGAAACGGGCCGTGTAGTTCCTGGAGATATGGATCTATGGAGAAGATTATCTCAATTTATGAAAGATAATGACAAACTTGGCTTTTTGGTAGACGAAATAACATGCTATCATTTAGAAGAAGGCTCTGTAAGACCATGACCTTGAAGAAACCCGAGAAATCATCGCACAAAAGTATGCAAAAGATATCGAGCATTTTGGTTACAAATTTGGAGATTAAGGAATCGCTATGAAAATTTACACTTACTATCAAGATATAAACTTCTCTGTTCAACAAGAGCTTATTGACTTGTGGAAAATAAGTTGGTCACGGCAAGGCTACGAACCAATCGTACTTAATTTAGAGGATGCAAAAAAACATCCTTACTTTCAAACTCTAAATTCGGAAATGCGCAGAATCTTCAAAGAAATAACAAACAAAGAAATTAATAACTATGGAATGAGCTGTTGGTTTCGCTGGCTGGCATATGCAACCCAAGTAGAAGAAAAGTGTTATGTGAGTGATTACGATGCAATTAATGTTAATTTTCAACTCAAAGATCCAAGTAGTAAGCTTCACTTTATGGATCAATGCGTCCCTTTTTTAGCGAGTGGAAAACCATCGCAATTCGAAAATCTGTGTAGGGCATTTGTTGAAGTTAGCAACGAACGTGTTGAAATTTTAAAAGAGCAGGCAAACCACTATCACGACCAAGAATTTTTAAAATACAATTTCACTCCAAAATATAATAATTCATATAAACAGCTAATTAATAAATATGACATATTAATGACAAGAGATAGATACAAATTAGGTGGGTATATAGACCCTGTGGAAAACAAAATACTTGCAGGTGCATATATTGGATATATTAGCAAAAAAAAGTATAAAGTAGTTCATGTATCACATGAAAATGTTGGTATTTTGCAACAAAAATATAGTAAGTACAAAAATCAAAATGCAGCTGAATTAAGAATTAAAGTAATAAAAGATATATTAAATGAAAAAACATAAATGTAAAATATTAAATCCCATTTTACATTGCCAACATCATAACTCATACTTGCGAGCTTTTTAATGTTATTCATAAAAGATTAAGTTGAAAAATTTAATTTATATATTAAAATATAATTCAAAAGATATGCGAGAACAAGAAATCAAACTTCAATTAAATAAAAAGCAAAAACAAATAGAAGAACTATATATCTTAATAGATACTCTTCAGGTTAATTTAAGGACGGCTGTTAAGCATTTAAATAAAGAAGATAAAAAAAACCTTACTAGCGTCCCAAGTTATAAGTGGTGTTCAGGCTGGAAGATTGGAGATGAAATAAATGAATAATTATAAAGTTGACTACCCAAAAGAAGACGTTGATTTAATTAATATCAAGAAAATATTACTTTGGTGGGTAGCAAAAAACCATCCAGAAATTGTAAATAAAGCACACGATTTTGTTAAAAAAGAAGCTGAAAAAAAAATAACGTGTAATCATAATAGATGAAAGAAATAAGTTTTGAATCTAAAGCATATACCCCAAAAGCTTTTGGTTTAGATGAGCTTCAAAAGGCTATCGATGACATAAACTCAAGTCCAGACTCAAAAAGAACTATTTGTAATGTTTTAAGACTTGCTTATAATTGTATTCAGGATGAGGCCACAAATGTTAATGCCGCTAGATCTTTAATACTTGAAGCTTTTTGGATGGGCAAAAGAATGAATGAGAAACTCACTAAAAACAAACAAAAGCAATTAGACAAAGAAATTCATGATGATGACGATGATGAATATTGTTTTTCTGTAGATTTTTCACAGTTTCCAGCCAGGGGTAATTGGGACTAATTAAAAGTTACAAAAAGTAACAATTTCAACAATTAGTTGAATTTAGTGTATTAATACCTATTATATATAATAATAGGTCATGGAAATTATATTGTCGTCATTAATAGGTGCTTTATCAGCTATCGTTGTAGCATTAATACAAAAACGAAAAATTGATAAAAAAAGAGATGCATCTATACAAAACATAATACATAATTTAAATATAAACAATAAAGATGTTTATATATATGACAGTCAAAAAAATAAAGAATTTAAATTTGAAACAGAAGCTTCTATTAAACAAAAAATAATCATCATAAAATAATGTCATATAAATATTGCGATAATTGTGGTCATAAAAATCAGTATATTGGAATTCCGCCAAAATTCTGTAATAATTGTGGTTCAAGTATGTCTGGCGAAAAGTCAGTAAAGAGAGTTGTGAAAAATTCCATTGCTAGTAAAAAACCTAGGGTAGAATTAAGTGAAGATGAAACTGATGTTGATTATGTTCCCGATATATCAAAACTAGAATACGAAGTATCCGCATTTGAACAAAAAACATTTAAACTTGGAGATATAATTCCTAATAAGAGCAATGCCGAAGAAAAAGGCTGAAGAATTCACTTTCGAAGAGAAATATGAGGTTGTTGAACAAAATTTATCTAAAAGAAGAGGTAAATGGTTTTTAAAAGCAATAACTTGGATATCTTGGGATGATGTCTGCCAAATCATAAGATCTCATATTTATAATAAATGGAAGCAGTGGGATCAGTCTAGACCATTAGAGCCTTGGTTAAATAGAATAATATCAAATCAAATAAAAAATATTTTAAGGAATAATTATGGTCATTATATTAGGCCTTGCTCAAAATGCCCTTTTAACATTTCTGGATCTGTTGATAACATTGGGGAGGAGAATTTTTGCTCTTGGACTAAATCTGGCAAGCAGGATAATTCTTGCCCTTTATATGCTAAATGGGAAAAAAGTAAGAAATCTCTTTATAATATAAATATGGCAACTAGTATCGATTGTAATATAGCATTTGAAAAAACAAATCCAGATTTTAATATCGATTTAGCTCAACAGAAATTAAATAAGTTAATGAAAAAAAATTTGAGTGAAAAACATTATATAATATATGATATGTTGTATATTCAAAATTTAGATATCTCAAAAACAGCTCAACAATTAGGTTATAAAAGTAACGAAAAAGGCAGGCGGGCTGGATACAAGCAAATAAAAAATTTTGAAAAAATGTTTAAGGAGATGGCAAAAAAAATAATCAAAGAAAACGATATAGTATGAAATTAACTGAAGAACAGCAGGAATTTATCAAAAACAATTTCCTGGAAATACCAGATTTAATTGAATTGACTCGTCAAGTATTTAAAGATGATACTTTAGATGGAAGAACCAAAGAAGGTCGTGCTGTTCGGGCATATCTTGTAGGATCTAATTTAGAATACAATACAACAAAAAAAGAAAAAAGAGAAGATATTGAGTTTAACGAAGAGCAAAAGGAGTTTATATTACAATATGCAAAGGAAGAAATGAGTGCATATGAAATATGTAAAATATTATTTCCAGAAGTAAATGTAACAAATTTAAGTAAAGAAGTAATAGAGGTCGCGAAATATATTGAAGAAATAGACGAAAATTTATTGCACCCCAGTGAGAGTGCATTAAATAGTCAATATTTCGCACCTAAATCAAACTCTAGAGTAGTTAAAAAAATAAATGATTACTGCCAAGAAGAATTAAATGAAAAAGAATTGGGGCAACAAGAAATAGACAATATTGAAAGCACTAAAAAATTTCTTTCTGCACCTAGGTTTTTACAGGTTATTAATACATATAGTGCCATGGATGATCGCAATTTATTCGAAGCGGAATTTATACGATCTGTCTGGGATAAGCCCGATTTAACTAGTGACGAGTTGAATTTATACATCAATGTATGCATGGACTATATTCATCTTAAAAACATCAGCAAAGCTATCGACAAACTAAATAGAATGTTTGAAGACTGCGATGACCAAAGAGACATGACTGTTAGGCTTGCTGAGTTGCTAAAAACAAAAAGTGAAGAATATAATCAATGCGAAAAGCGACAAGAAACATTGATCGCACGATTAAATGGAGATAGAAAAGAGCGAGTTAAGAACAAGCATAAAGACAACTCATCTATTCTTTCATTAGTTAAGGTATTTCAAAACGAAACAGATAGAAAGCGTATGGTTGAAATGGCAGAAAAACAAAAATTACTTATTTCAGAAGAAGCGGACCGCATAGAAAACATGGATGTGTGGAAAGCTCGAGTATTGGGAATCTCAAAAGATGAAGTTGTCTAAATTACAAAAAATATCGAGTTCTCTAGGCCAAAGGTTTTACACCTTAGAGTTAGCTTATAATATCTTAAATAACTATAAGCTTAAAAATATTACTCAAGTTGGTGTTCAATCAAAAGATTTTGAATATGCTAATTTTGATTTGTTTAATATATTTGCCGATTTAACATTAGATGACGAAAAAATAACATATGATATATATGTTAATCATCAAGATATTAATTTAAAAAATAGAATTCTAACTATACAAAGAGATTTATACAAAAATTATAATCCAGATAATATATCTGTATTAGATATTAATGAAAAAAAGGAAGAAGGTAAAATAGATTTATTAGTATTACATGATATATGTTATCCAATAAATGAAATAACACAAAAAATTAGTAAAAATTTTAATTATTTAGAAGCTAGAAATTTATTAAACTCACTAACAGAAGAAGAGATGGATTTACAATATGGAGATATAATAAATCCGTGTAGAGAAAAAATGTTAAAAGAGTATAAAATGTTTAATAAAAGACTTGGTAAAACTTCAATAGTTTTACTTGAAGGCAATGATTATCCTGGAGGATCTCAAACATTACTCGTTAAAGAACAGTTAAAAAAAGAAGGGTTTTATTGCTTGCTCGACTTAAAACAATCAATATGGCTGAAGAATTAAACTACATTTGTAAAGTGTGTGATGTGAACTTTAAAAGCGAAAGGTCTTTACACACTCATATAAAAGCTCACGGAGTTTTTCTCCAAGATTATTATACTACTTATTATCCTCGAGCCAGTTTATACAATGATAAACCCATACCATTTATAAATAAGAGTCAATATTTTTCTACATACTTTAATAGCAGAGATGAAATGTCTGCATGGCTAAAAAACGCAGATAAACAAGAAGCTCAAAAAATTTTACTAGACATGTTAAAAAACAGAATAGAGAGCAAGAAGCTTAAATACGGCCCAAATCATCTCGAGTTAATTTTATCTGAGTTACCATCTATAGAAGATTATAGACAATTTTTTGGCTCGTATACAGAGCCGTGCAGGCGACTGGGTGTCAGCCCACTATTTAACAAAAGTATAAAAAGTAAATTTTTACAAGAAAATAAAAATTTAAAAGATATTATGGTACTAATTGACACTAGAGAGCAAATGCCTTTAAAATTTAAAAATCAAAGAGCTCAAAAATTAGATTTCGGTGATTATACTGCATCAAGAGAATTTTACACAAAAACATATATAGACCGAAAAAGCGAAACGGACTTCAAGTCCACCATGACGGTGGGCTTCGATAGGTTTAGAAGGGAACTAGCTAGAGCAAAGCAGTTCAATTCATTCTTGTATGTAGTGGTGGAAAGCTCTATACCTAAAATAATTAACAATAATTCTATTGGAGCTCACGAATCAAATTTAAAGTTTGTTTGGCATCAAATGAGATTGTTATCACACGAGTTTGCTGGCACTTGCCAGTTTATTTTCTCTGGAGGTAGAAAAAGGTCGGAAAACTTAATAGAGTTATTACTAAATGCAGGAAATGAATTGTGGGGAGTTGATCTACAATATTATATCGACAATAGAATACTGAAAATATGAGTTGGGAAATAGGCACTCAAAAAACTAGACGAGCGAAAGAAGACATCAATAAAATACTTCTCGAGACAGAAGGTTTGCTCGATGAAAAGGAGGCTAAAATACTTCTTTACAAATTTCTTAGGGAAAATACTACCTTTAGTACAAATTTAATTGCTGGTGTTGATTTATTCCCATTTCAGCATATGGCAATCAAATCGATGTTTGAAAGTGATTATTTTTTAGGTATATGGTCTCGAGGAATGTCTAAATCTTGGACTACTGGCATTTTTGCTTTTATGGATGCCATAATGAATCAAGGTGTTGAAATTGGTATTTTATCAAAGTCTTTCAGACAGGCTAAAATGATTTTTAAAAAAATTGAAGACATTGCCAACAAGCCTGAAGCTAAATATCTTGCTAATTGTATCACCAGAACATCAAAACAAAATGATGAATGGATAATGGAAATAGGCAATAGCTCTATTCGAGCTCTACCACTAGGCGATGGTTCAAAGCTTCGTGGTTTTAGGTTTCATAGAATCATTATCGACGAGATGTTATTAATGCCAGAAAGGATTTACAATGAGGTTATTGTGCCATTTTTGAGTGTAGTGCAAAACCCAAAAGAAAGAGAGGACTTATATAATCTTGAAACTAAACTAATAAAACTAGGAAAAATGAAAGAGGAGGAGAGGTTTAAATGGCCAAACAATAAATTAATTATGTTGTCGTCAGCAAGTTATAAATTTGAATATTTATATAAGCTGTACGAAAATTTTGAAATGCTTATTACTCAAGATGGTCAAGAAAAAAATAATGCTAGCCGCACTATCATGCAATTTTCTTACGATTGCGCTCCAAAACAACTTTTTGATGAGAATTTGATTGAGCAAGCTAAATCCACCATGAGTCAAAGCCAGTATGATCGAGAATTTGGTGCTATTTTCACTGACGACAGCTCTGGGTACTTTAAGATATCAAAAATGCAAGAGTGCACCGTTCCTGAAGGCTCTAGCCCATCTGTAGAAGTGAAGGGTGAAGAAGGCTCTGATTATATACTATCTTTTGATCCAAGCTGGGCTGAGAGTGAAAGTTCTGACGACTTTGCCATGCAGGTTTTTAAATTAAATAAAGAAACGGGGCATGGAACACTAGTTCATGTATATGCCATGGCAGGACAAAGTTTAAAAAATCATATTAATTATTTTCATTATTTATTAACTAATTTTAATATTGTATCTATCGTAGGAGATTATAATGGTGGTGTGCAATTTATTAATGCTGTAAAAGAAAGTTCTTTATTTAAGAAATCCAAAATATTGATTAATATAATAGACACAGAGTTTGATAATCTAGAAAATTATCAAAAATCCTTAAGAAAAGCGAAAACCGAGTTTAAAAAAGACGGCACTCCATGCTTCTTAAGAAAACCAACTTCAGATTGGATTCGAAGAGCAAATGAATTATTGCAAGCAAATTTTGACCACAAAAGAATGTGGTTTGCATCTAGGGCTATAAATGATTCATTTCAAGAACAAAGAAAAAAGAGGATTCCTATACAATCGTTAAAATTTTTAAACTTTGCAGACGATGAAGAAAAACAAAGCGATGGAGCAAAAATGATTGACCTAGTTGAGCACCAACAAGATATGATTGATTACACAAAAGGTCAGTGTGCATTAATCGAGGTTAAATCAAATCCGCAGGGCTCTCAGACATTTGACCTGCCGTTAAATTTAAAAAGAACATCTGGACCAAGCAAAGCTAGAAAAGACTGCTACTCAGCTCTTGTACTTGGTAGCTGGGCTATTAAACTTTATCATGATATTAATAATCATAAAGAAGAGGTTGCTAGCTCGTTTGTGCCAATCTTTATAAAGTAACTTTTAAAGTGACTTTTCAACTTTTTAGTGTATCATAAAAAAATGAGCGAAAAAAGAAAATATACCAAAAAATCCGACTACTGGAACAAGATTTCCAAAAAACCTATTGAAACGTCAGAAGCTTCTGAAATTCAACCAAAAATGCTTGGAGAAAATTATTACGTAAGTAATTCAAGTGTTAGCAAGCCCGCTAAAATGATTTCTAATGCCTCTGGGCCTATTGCGGATGCAATGAGGTCAGCAAATCAATCGACCTCAAGCAATAGGGGTAGGTACGGTACTAGCAAAAAAGCTGAAAAATATAAAAACATTCATGAGGGATTACTGCCCTATGATGTAAATGCAGACGGGGTAGATGTTCGTGATACGATTGAGCTTTGCCAAAAAGCTTATGCTAGCATACCAATCTTCAGAAATGCTGTTGATATCATGTCTGAATTTTCAAATTCAGAAATATATCTAGAGGGTGGAAGCGAAACTGCTAGAAGTTTTATTTATAAATGGTTTGAAAAAATTAACTTATGGAAAGTGAAAGATCAATATTTTAGAGAATACTATCGATCAGGAAATATATTTTTATATAGAATTGACGGTAAATTTAACAAGGAAGATGTTTTAAAATTAAACAAGGTATATGGTTCAAAATATTTAGATCCAGGTAAAATACCAGTAAGATATATATTACTCAATCCCTTTGATATAGTATCAACAAGAAGCACGTCTTTTGACGCAGGAACTTATAAAAAAATCTTATCTGAATATGAAATAGAGAGGTTAAAAAATCCAAAAACAGAGGAAGATCAGCAAGTGTTTGAATCACTAGATGAAGAATCTAAAAAAGCTATAAGAAAAAATACATTCTCGAGAACCGGAATTAAAATTAAACTTGATCCAGATAGGTTAATATATTCTTTTTATAAAAAACAAGATTATGAACCCTTTGCTATTCCGTTTGGATTTCCTGTATTGGATGATCTTAATTGGAAAATCGAATTAAAGAAAATAGACCAGGCAATTAGTAGAACTATTGAAAATGTAGTGTTATTGATTACTATGGGGGCAGAGCCGGACAAGGGTGGTATAAATCCCCACAGCTTAAATGCTATGCAATGCCTGTTTCAAAATGAAAGTGTCGGAAGGGTTTTAGTGAGCGACTATACAACAAAAGCTGAGTTTATTATACCTGAGTTAAAAAAAGTAATTGGTCCGGAAAAATATGACATTGTAAATCAAGATATCAAAGAGGGGCTACAAAACATTATTGTCGGCAAAGAAAATTATTCAAGTACCCAAATAAAAACTCAGATATTTTTAGAAAGGTTAAAAGAAGCTAGAAATTGTTTTATCAACGATTTTATAATGCCACAAGTTAAAACGGTATGTAGAGCAATGGGATTTAAAAAATATCCAACTGTTAGATTTCAGGAGGTTGATGTTAAGGATGAGGTACAGTTCCAAAGGGTAATAACACGACTACTAGAGATTGGAATTATTACACCAGAGCAAGGTATGGATGCTATAAGAACGGGTATATTCCCACATGCAGATTCACTAGAAAATGCACAAAAAGAATATGTAGAGCAAAGGGAATCTGGAATGTACAATCCATTAATTGGAGGTGTTCCAGCAATCGAATCTCCAGGAGCTGAAGAAGATAGAAAAGTTCAAAAGCAAGCTATAAAAAATACTCAAGCTCCAAATCTAAAAAACAATCAACAGCAAAACCAGCAAAAAGCTCCAACAAAAGAAAGGGGTAGGCCAACCGGCACTACAGCTAAAGATTTATACTCTAGAAAAAATTTACAAGATGTTATATATAAGATTGAAAAGCTAAGGGTTGTAGCCGCAAAAGAAATTAAAAAAAAGTTTAAAGTAAAAAGATTAAACGAACAACAAAGTAAAACTATAGATTCTCTAATCGAGTCGATTGTAGTTTCTACTGCTAGTGAAAAATGGGAAAACTCATTATCTGAGTGTATAAAAAATCCAGAAAAAATGTCTAGTTTCAATACATTAAATAAGGTCCTTGAAATTTCTGCGGAACACCAGTTACCAGATTATCCATCAGCTATATTGTTTCATAGTAAAAAATCATGAAGCTAGCGGCATCAATTGGAATAATATATAAAAATTCAATATTATTAGGCAAGCGAGCCAATACGTGCTATATAAACGGACATATAATTCCACTAGCTGGATATTGGTCTATTTTTGGAGGATCTTTAAATGAAGGTGAAACTTTTCAATCTGGTGCGATTAGGGAGTTATTCGAAGAAACGAAAATAACTGTAGATACCCATCAATTAATTGATGGCTGCACCATAAAAAGCAAGTTTTTAAGATTAAAAACTTTCTTTGTAGAATTTGACCAAATACCGACTCCAGAACTAAATCCAGAACATACAGAATATGGATGGTTTGATATCGATCAATTAGATTCTTTTCCATATGATATAACAAAAGATTTATTAAGTTGTGTTAAAAAATATAAAAACTGTGTATAAACAACTATTATGCAATTAGACTTTTCAGAAAAAATACAAGATCTTAATTTTATGTGTCCTGAATGCTATGGATCCGCAGAAGAAGTCGGTGGAGAGATTTGGGCTGCAGAAAAAAATAAAGGTAAAACATTAAACAAGCCATTCCGTACCCCTGGAGGACCAAAAAAATTCTCGGTTTATGTAAAGAATGATAAAGGTAATGTAGTTAAAGTAAATTTCGGCGACCCAAACATGGAAATTAAAAGAGATGATCCTGGGCGTAGGAAAAGTTTTCGAGCTCGCCACAACTGCGATAATCCTGGGCCCAAAACGAAAGCTAGATATTGGTCCTGCAGGCAATGGAGGGCGGGCAAAAAAGTGCAGGGCTCAGAGATCCAATTAACAGAAGAAGAAAAGCAAGATATTTTATTAGACGAGATTGATGAGTCTGAAGCTAAAAAAGGATTATGGGAAAACATTCGCGACAAAAAGAAACGCGAAGGAAAAAAATACCGCCCTGCAAAACCCGGCGATAAAGATTATCCAGATCCTGATGCATTAAAAAAAGCTCAGGAGTCAAGCAAAAAGAAAAAAGAGAAAAAATAATATATTATTAAATTAATTGTGTATACCATATACACTGCATGAAATTTAAATATAAAACATCATTTTTTAATGAAATAAAAGCTTCTAATATTGAAGAAGATAATAATTTTATTTCCCAAGCATCTTTAGAAAAATTAAAAGATTTAGTTCCTCAAGATATTGATTTTGAAAAAAATATCGATCTCATTGGGGTAGCTTTTAATGCAGCTGTTATTAATGTATTTAATAAAAACGATGATGGTATCGATACAGCTACAGCCATGGCAATAAAAGATTATTTTGTTCATAAACCTACTAACATTGAACACAACAAGAAAAACATTGTTGGACATATTGTATCCTCTGGATTTTCAAGCAAACAAACTGATGAGTTAATGGAGATTGGAGATTTGAATTCTCAGGATCCATTTAATATTGCTCTTGGAGCAGTTGTTTACGCTTCAGCAAATAGAGAATTTGCAGAAATGATTGCTCGCTCGGTAGACGAAGGAGATGAACTTTACCAAACTGTATCTGCTAGTTGGGAACTTGGATTTAACGATTATATAATTGCCGCTGGTAGTAAAAATTTAAAAGAAGCAGAAATTGTTTCGGACTCAAAACAGATACAAGAGTTATCTCAATATTTACGAGCTTTTGATGGTGAAGGAAAAATGCAAGATGGTACACCATTATATAGACTTGTTGTGGGTGAAGTTTATCCACTAGGAATAGGCTTTACCGCAAATCCTGCAGCTAATGTAAAAGGAATTTATCTACACGAAGATAAAAAAAAAGATGAACCTAAAGAAGATGTTGAAGCTCAAGAATATGAAAAAATCCAAGTGAATAATAAAAAAATATTTTTAAAAAATAAAAAAAATATTTCACAAAGCGAAAATTTTAATGTAATACAACATACTAACCAAATTTCAAATATGGAAAAATCACAATTATTAGAAGATTTTAAAGCTCTTCTTGAAGAAAAAATGCCTGGTCATGAATTCTCTCAAGAAACTGTAGCTAATGTTGGTCGTGTTATTGGGGATGCTATCAAAACCAAAAACGAACAATATGAAAAAGAACTTCTCGCTCTTAAAGAAGAAAAAACGAAGGTTGCTGAAGCAGAAGCTCAGATTAAACAGGATCTTGAAGATCTTAAATCTAAGCTCGAAGCTGCAGAAACTCAAGTTTCTTCTTTAACCGATGAAATTGAATCTCGCAAAAGCGAAGACGCCTTTAACACCCGCATGGAAGAAATTGATGCGACTTATGAATTATCTGACGAAGATCGTAAGGTTTTAGCTAGTGAAGTTAAATCTGTCGATCTTAAAGATTCTTCTTTTGAAGAGTATAAGTCAAAACTTTCTGTAATGTGGGCTCATAAAAACAAAGAATATTTAGCTAAACAAGAAAAAGCTTTCAATGAAAAGCTTGAGGCTGAAATTCAAAAACGTATGAGCAAATTAGAAACTGCAGAAGTATCTGAAGTTTCCGAAGTATCTGAAGAAGCTGGAGCGACTGAAGATGCTGACGAAGTAGAAGAAGCTCTTGCTAGCGCTGAAGAAGAGAAAGAAGTTGTTGTTAACAACAATACATCTTCTGCAGTTGAAGAAGTTTCTTTAAAAGAAAAATTTTCAAAAGCATTTGCTCGAGAAAACTTAACAATTAAATTTTAACTATTATTAAAAATGCATAAATTATTACCATTTAGACAATATGACGAGAAAGATGTTATTAATCTTTTTTCTTTGGCTCCCGTAGCTGGTGGAACCGACTATGTCAACCTTAAGGTTGGTGGTTCAGCCAGTGGTAATGGAGACAATTGGAGTGGAACTGCCGTTATGGCAAAATCCGGAAATACACTTGGTGGAGACGCACCAGGACTGAGCGATAATGAGAGTTATCTCGGTGCGGTTCAAAACGACCTTGGACATACTCTTGGACAAGGTAGTCAATATCCAATGGCTGGTGGTCAAGTTGATCCCCTTGCTGTAACCTCAAACGTAAAATTCCTTGGAATTACTTTACGTGCAACATTGGCTTACGATGAAAATATGGAAAAACTTCTTTATTATCAACGCAAACTAGAAGAATTGCAAGCAGTTCTTCCTAAGCAAGCAGTGCCTATCGCAACCAGAGGTATGTTTACACTTACAACTGGTGCATCAACCAGTGCAGCAGCAATTATAGACACAAGCCTTTTAGTAGGAAATGGATTGATCAGCGCAGCCAATGGAAAATTTGGTGCTGCTGCAGCACCTGCCGCAGGTAACCTTGGAATTGTTTTAGCTACCGGAACAAACGGTGGACAAAATGTAGCTCTTGTACAAATCGCACCCCGCTAATAGATAAGGAAATTTAAAAAAATGAATATTACTTTAAAAAACACAGAAGAGCAAGTTGAGCTTGTAAAAGCTATGGCTTCTAAGAATCGCAATGTTGCATTTGAGGCACAAGCTGCCGCTGCAGAATTCGTAGGTCCAGTACTTTCTGAGATCATGAATACCGCTCCAACATTGAGCAATATGTTTGCATCTTTTTCATTCAATCAAGATGACAATCCCTCACTTCCTTTGGATTTGTACTATGATGTTACTGATACTGACTATCTTGAGATCTGGGGCCAACAAGTTGCTGGTGGTCTTCCATCCAACAGTGTTGTTCCAACTCACAGTGAAGTAAAGTTTGCTACTTATCGTCTTGAAACTGCTGTTGACTTTGATCGTCGATATGCTGCTCGTTCCAGGCTCGATGTGGTAAGCAAAACCTTCACTCGTGTCGCTCAAGAGTTGTTGATCAAACAAGAGCACACATCTGCCAATTTGGTACTTGGTGTGCTTGCCAATGCAACAACAAATACTGAGGGTCATGTTATCAAGTCTGCAGGCAAAGATCAATTCTTGCTCGCAGATCTTAATGCATTGTTGACCAAAGCAAAAAGAATCAATGCTTCCTGGAGCGGAGGTACTGCTGTTAATGGAACTCGTGGAATTACCGACTTGTTGGTATCTCCTGAGATCATGGGCGAAATTCGCGCAATGGCTTACAATCCAGTTAACAGTAAAGGTTCTGGTGCTGCTGGAACAAAACAAGCTGGTGACGTTCTTCCTGCAACTGAAACAATGCGCAATGAATTGTACAACAATGCTGGCGCTACCGAATTGTATGGTATTTCAATCACTGAAACTAACGAGCTTGGTACCAAGCAACGTTTCAATGATGTATACGGTACTCTTCTTGGAGCTGCTGCTGCTACTGCATCTACTTCAGCATTACCAGGTAATGTTGGTCATACCGCCAGTAGCAAATGGAACGGTGGAGACAACGATGAAATCCTTATTGGTGTTGATCGTAGTCGTGATTCGCTTATGCGCGCAATTGCTACTGATTCTGACAGCGGTTCCGAGCTTAGCTTGGTTGCTGATGATCAGTATTCAATTCGTCAAAACAAGATCGGATATTATGCTCAAATCGAAGAGGGTCGTATGGTTCTCGATAAGCGAGCAGTTACTGGTATCGTTGTGTAATAAATTTTATTACATATACAAAGAGTTTAAAAAAATCCACCTACGGGTGGATTTTTTTATTCCCAGATTTATTATAAGGGTGTAAACCTAAAATATCATAGCTATGAAAAAACAATCAACAAAAGCTCAAAAAACAAAAGTTAAAACCACTGCAAAGACAAAGAAAACAACCGTTTTAAAGTCTAAAAAATTAAATTATACAGATGGAAAAGCTCATGAAGTTGACGAACGTCAAAAATTAAGAGATCTTGAGGAAATTTTAAATCCTGCAGGAATGTTTAATCCGTTTCGAGTAAGCACGGAGGAGGATTTTGATAACAAAGTTTCTGATATGAGCCTACCCGAATTACAGTCTCTTGCTGTAGAAACTGGAGTATTTCCATCTGGAAATAAAACATCTTTAAAGCAAAAGCTTAAAAAAGAATTTAAAAGCAGGGTGTTTCAAGGCAAGGGCAGGGTAATTCAACACGATAAACCTATAATTGACCCAAATTCATTAACCGCTGAGCAAAAAAAATTATTTAACATTCAATAATAAATGGGCCAAATTGATGATATTTCTGAGCGCATATACCACACCGAATTTTATGATGAAGATGGTGAGGGTGACTTTGAGCGGTTAACAAGCAGAATATCAGCTTGGCTAGAAACTAATATTGGACAGTTAAATATTTTAATAAATACATCTTTTAGGGTAGATAGTAATAATGATGTTCATCCAAAGTTACTGGATGAAGAAATTGCTATTTTTATACAGCTTTATTTAAAGTCTTACTACAAAAGACAAAGTCAAAATATTCTAAAAAATGCGACAACCAGCGAAACAAATGTAGGAGATTCTACATATAGTATGTCTGGATGGACAGAATTAAGAGAAGGCGATTCTGTAATCAAGAGAGTTTCTCAAAATTCTACACCCCAGCAAAAAATTCAGGCCGCTGAATCTTACCAAAGTTTTTCAGCAGATGCGGACATAAAACTTGGCCAATTGGTGCATACATACAATATGTACAATTCGAGACCTAGGCAGGTAATAACAGAAGATACCCCTGGTGGACACTGTGAACTTGAGGATGTAAATGCAAAAGAAGTAACTCCAAGCACTCCAACCTCAACAATTACCCCAACCCCATATACAGATTCAATAGATAGCGATGTAAGCGATAAAATTATATTCAAACTAGAGGAAGAATAATTATGACAGATCTATTTTCTGCAAGCGAAAAATATGACTTAGATAAAGTATTTGATAATCTGCATGATACATTTGGTAGAGAAATTACAATATTTAAAAAATCTCAAAAAGTTTTTGTAGCTACGAATTCTACATACAATGCATTGTATTCAAAAACAAAAAATCAAAAAGGCATAGAAAAGGTAGTAGAAGCTGTAAAAGTAAAAGCTAGAATTGCATATGCTGGAAGTTTTGAAAATGCTAAATCAAATAATGAAAATGAAATTCTTGGCTTGGATATACCTAGTGACCACATAAGAATAAAATTAAATCTCGAAGGCTATAATTTAATCAAGCAAGCGAAGGATATAGAAATTGATGGAGAGCTTTTTGATATTGTTTCTGATGCATCTAAAGCTGGATTATTTTCAATTAGGTATTATAATATACTGTTAAAAAGAAAGGGTTAATATGGCTAAAATAAATAAAAAATCTTTAATTTCTATCATGAATAATAAAGTTGCCCCAATTGTGAACAGAGATCTATCCAATAGAATAAGAAAATCTGTAAATTCTGCTCAAGAACAAATGCTAGATGATTTTAACATGCATCCAGTAACACAAGAAATTGAAAGTGGTCCAGACGGACATAACGAAAGTGGAACACTAGGGGGCTACGGAAATTTATTTTCTTATATTGGCTTTGAAGAGGGAATGAGCCCGACCGAACCACTAAGAAGGGTTTTAAAGAAAATTTTAAAAATCAGGGCTGTTCCAGCGAACCATAAATCAATGGTTATGAAATTTTTGGTTGAGATTCCTTCAAAAGAAGAGTTGTTTAGTGTAGCTCCAATGCCTTGGGCAAATGGAAGAAGTTGGGCGGAGGGTATAGAAAAAGGGATTTCTGGGCTTGGTCAATATTTAAATACAACATCTTTTGTTAGTAGGTCGGGAGAAGGTGTCCAGGCAAAAAATCAAATAAGAAGTGGTAAATTTTTAAATACAAAGTATTTATCTTCTATATTAAACAATCTAAGACGTAACATCAGACAGGGAACGAAATGAATGTTGGATATGATCATGATCTGCTTTCCAGTTTTTATCTATGGTTTGACGATAGATTGAGTTACTTTGGTGAAGCTTATCAATCTTCAACAAGTCACACTTTTGAATATGTAGATACTATAGATGTTCCTGCTGATTACCATGCATACTATAGTCCATATCGACAGTTTATGTGGTCTTCAGATAAAATAATTGTAAATAATTATGTAAGCATAGACGGCGCAACAAAATTTGATAAAGTTGATGATATTTATATAGATTATAACAATGGAAGAGTTTTAGTTGATACTAATGTTTATGGCTCTGGTCAATCACTAAATATCACTGGAGATTTCGCTTTTAAAACAGTAAATGTTTATATAACAGACGAAACAGAAGAAAATGTCATATTAAATAGTGATTTTATAATATCTCCAATCGATCAAACATATTTGCAAACAAATGGAGGTTTTAGCGATAAGATTTATACTGTTCCTGCAGCTTTTATTACATTATCAAGTTCAGAAAATGAGCCATTTGCTTTTGGTGGAATGGATAATACGATATCAAATTTTCGAGTTGTTGTTGTGGCTGATAGTAATTATACATTAGATGGAGCATTATCAATATTTAGGGATTCAGCAAGAACATGTTTTTCTTTAATAGATTTCGAGAATTTTCCTTTTGGGGAGTTTAATCATATAAAATCACACCCATATAAATACACAGAACTAGAAAAAACATCTAGTCAAAAATGCTTTGTGGATGAAGTAAGATCATCAAAATTAACAGACCGATCAAGAGAAAGAATAACTGGATCAAAAGATTATAAGATAGGGTTTTTAGATTTTACAATATCAAAACCAAGAACGCCAAGAAGTATTTTTTCTAGATAAAATTTCACATTTAAACATTTTTACTGTAATAACAATTATACAATTTTTTCTTTAATACAATATTATGACAACCGATAGAATTATTTATCAAAGTGAATCTCTTTATACCAGTAAATTAAAGGGTACCGGAGCCGGGACCCCTGCAAACATTGTAGCCGCTGATATAAAAGAGATTAACCGTGTTCAGGATATGAGTTACAGCCTCGAAGTGTCTCGTACTGATATCAATGAGTTTGGTCAGCTTGCAGCTCTTTCGAGAGAAGTAACTGAGCCACCTACAGTCTCTTTAGACTTTTCTTATCTTATTACAAACGGCGAACAAGACGAAAGGCTTGGGCTTTTTGTTAATAAACAAGCAACATTTCCAATTGATGCTACTAGTGCAACTTTTAAACCATTAACTGCAAATTTGGTAGCTGCTGGTACTGAAGAAGTTGACGAATTAAATTACTATATCGTTACTGTGCCAGAGGGTGATGATGTTCACTCCGCCACAGAAGCATTAAATCAAGCTGATAATGGAGTGATTGCTGTTGGTAATGGGTTTATTACTAGTTATGGTATATCTGGCGCTGTAGGAGAACTTGCTAGCGCTAGTGTTTCTGTTGAAGCTTCAAACATTTTATTTAAAAGTGATCTTAGTGGAACTGTAGAAAATCCATCCATTGATATCGATTCTACCTCAGGAGAAAAACTGAGCAATACTGTTAATTTTTCTAGTGTTCTTTCTGATGCTGGAGATATTTATGATAATACAGGATCTGAGATTTATGCTATTCGCCCTGGGGATGTAACCCTCGACTTTGATGCTCATAATTTATTTAGTGATGGATCAAGTAAAGGAGACTTAGATACTGGTGGCGCAAGACTGCCCGGTTCTGGACCTTCACTTGGTTCTGGTGATACAACCATTCACCTACAAAACTTTAGTCTCGATCTTCCTGTTTCAAGAACTGGTTTAAGTAGATTGGGAAATCACTACTCTTTCGCGAGAAAAGTGGACTTTCCTGTAACTATGACACTTAGTGTTTCTGCTCTTGCTACAGACATTACAGATGGTTCTTTGGACGATCTAATTTGTAACGCTGAAGAAAAGCGTGATATCGCAATCAAGCTTAAAACAAGGTGTGGAGATGCAGATGCTATTACATATGTAATGAGAAACGCAATTCTTGACACACAAGCATTTTCAGCTTCAATTGGCGATAATAAAACCGTAGATCTTACATTCTCTTGTCAGATTGGTGGAGCAAACGACCTTAAAAATGGTATTTTTGCATTCAGCGAGCCAGTCAACCAAGGTGAAGAGTACGGAGCTAATGTTAGCACGGCTATTACACCAACTGGTACACCAGGAAATTAAGCTTTAATAACACTTAACCCTAAAACCCCAGATTTTCACATCTGGGGTTTTTTTGTGTATTCACACATAAGGATTAAGGAAAATTTATGAGTAAAAAAGAGCGTGAACTATTAGAGTTCCAAGTATATAGAAGTACAACAAATTTGTACAAAAGCTTTCTTGATATGATTGAAAAATTAAATCATGATCATGATCAAGAATTTAAAAAGCTAAAGGAATCTTTACCAGATGAATATTCGTCCATAATAAGACAAGCTGAATATCTTGACATTGGTAAATTAAATTATCTAAGAAAAAAAATTCTTGACAGCGGGAATGACACAAGAAGAGAGATAATTGAATATATGCAAAATTTTAATATAAATTTCAAAAAATAATTTTATAATATTATTTATAACCAAGGTATAAGGAAAAATATGATCATAAACAAAAAAAACACAATGTATTCTTTTCCAATTTCAATCGAAAGAGAAATTGAAGAAGAGGTTGAAAAGACATCAAAAAGAAAAAATAAAGAGACTGGCAAAATGGAAACAGTCAAAAAGACAGAAACTGTAGTTTCTAAAAAAGATGTTGAATATAATATATATATTAAAAAAGCAAATAGGTCCGAGCTTGAAGACGGAGATATGTTTTATAGCTTAGAGTTAAATAAATTCATTAAAATGGGATTGCTTACAAAGGCTATGCTTGCAAAACAGTATGGCAATCAGGGTGGAGTCTGGTCTGAAAAGGAGCAGGAAGCATACTCTAGCTTGATGTTTAAGATGCACAAGAAGCAATTAGAGGTCCAGCAATTTACTATTCTAGAAAAACAAAAAAAACTATCAGACAGGCAGTCGGAAAAACTCGAAGAAAGTATTAGAGATTTAGCCGAAATAAAGAAAGATCTTACAGAATATGAGATGCTTCAAAATTCTTTGTTTGATCATACCGCAGACGTAAAAGCTAGAAATAGAACAATTATGTGGTATATTTTGAATTTATCATTTTTCACAGAAGGTGAATTAGATGAACCTGTATATGAAAGCATTTTTGAAGGAGCTGACTTTGAGGAAAAATATTCCAATTATAAAGAAAAAGAAGAATCTGATGATGAGTTTTATACAAAAGTAATAGATAAAATATCATCTATAATTACAGTTTGGTATATTAGTGGGCACCAAGATAAAAAAGATATTGATTCGATGCTTGAAGAAATGCAAAAAAATATCGAAGATTAATATAATGGATGCTGTCCAAAAAATATATAGAAAAACTTAATAAGTTATTTATTGATATAACACAAGGCTTTTCTGTTATTGAAATAGATGATCGAAAATGTTATGTAAAGCATTCTGGAATATTTGACATAGAGAACTATAACTCAAAACAAAAACAATTCACAAGTCAGGCTGAAGAAAAAGGTTTGATGAGCAAGAATAATTTGTTGGAGTTTTTAGAGTCGGAAGGTTTATGGTCAAAAAAAGAAGAGGCTGAAATCGAAGCTAAGACTATTGAGATAAAAAATTTAAAAAATACAATAGACAATTTACTTTTAGAATCGGATAAAAAAAACCTAAAAATAAGAGTTGAAGAACTAAGCTCGGAATTAGCAAAGCTTTTGGAACTTAGAATAACTTTAATTAAAAATACATCTGAAGATTACGGAGAGAAAAAAGCCAATGAGTTTTTCATGTTTAAATCTCTATTTAAAGACTTAGAACTTGCAGAATTGTTTTTTACAGAAGAAGAGTTTTTAGAATTAGACAGTTCTGAACTTTCTGATTTGTATAAAAACTATAATCAATGTTTGTCTGAGTTTAATGATGAAAACATAAAACAACTTTCAATAAATGGGCATTTTGCAAATATTTTTAGCTTATATTCTGAAGATGTTTCTAATTTTTTTAAAAAACATTCTATAGATTTAAGTTTTTTTCAAATAAATTTGTTAAATTATGCTAAATTATTTAAATCAATTTTCCAAAACAGAGAAATACCAAAAGATATGCAGGGTGATGCTAAGAAAATATTAGAATACATAGAAAAAGAAAATAAAATTGGTAATGTAAAACAAAAAATACAAGAAAAAGCTTCTAGTTCAGATGGTTTTTCTTATGCAAAAGCTACAAACAAAGACCTGAAATCAATGGGTGTAAATAAAAAAATGGGTAAAGATATACATACGATAGCTAAAGAAAAAGGAGGCTCACTATCAATGGAAGACTTCATGACTATTCATAAAAAATAAAATTTAAAAAATATCCTAAAAGCGTGTATATCCTAATAAGGAAAAAGGAAAATGAGTACTGTTAGTATAGATACCACCGCAGGGGGCTATTATCAAAGTATAGTCAGTCAGGCTAATGCCGCACAAAAAGCGGTTAATAGAATACAAATGTCCCCAAAGCTCGACCCCAAGGGTTTTGTTCAGCCTTTGGGTAGAATAACCAACTCAGCAAGCGAGTTTCAAAAGTCAATGGATGCATCTGCCGCTCGTGTTTTTGCATTTGGCGCTGCGGTTGGAGTAATCAATGGAATATCAAACTCTTTTAAAGCATTAATTTCGAATGCTGCGGAAGTTGAGAGGTCCTTAAAAGACATACAGGTTGTCATGGAGGCAACCAATTCAGCAATGACTAAATTCGGAGAAGGATTGTTTGATGTTGCTAGAAATACAGCTAGTTCATTCAGGACCGTGGCTGAATCAGCTACAGAACTAGCTAGGCAGGGTTTAAGCGCCGAAGAAACTCTTAAGAGGGTAAATTCAGCTTTAATACTTAGTAGACTCTCTGGTTTGGGTGCAGTAAAATCTACAGAAACATTAACAGCAGCAATAAACTCTTTTAATAAAGAAGGTATTACCCACGAACAAGTTATCAATAGAATGGCTAATGTTGATGCTGCATTTGCGGTATCTTCTGCCGATTTGGCTGAAGCTATATCTAGAGCTGGTGCTGTAGCTCAATCTTCTGGTGTAGAATTTAATGAATTAGCGGCTATAGTTACAGCTGTACAACAAAGAACAGCTAGAGGTGGTTCGGTCATTGGAAATGGATTTAAAAGTATATTTACAAGAATTAAAAGAAGTGGTGTTCGGGAAGCTTTAGAAGAAATAGGTGTTGCTACAGAATTTCTAGATGGATCTTTTCGGTCTGGAATAGATATTATTAAAGATTATGCAGATGTTTATAAAACTTTAACAGACGCTCAAAAAGCCTATACATCTGAACAAATAGCTGGAGTATTTCAAATACAAAACTTACAAGCATTAATTCAAGATTTAAATTCAGGTTTTTCTGTTTACGATAAAGCATTAGGTGTTGCAAACAATACGACAAATGAAGCTACAAAAAGAAACGAAGAACTTAACACAACGTTAGATGCTTTATTTAAACAGACAACCTCAAGCGCTCAAGAACTAGCTGCATCAATAGGGCAATTAGCTTTTTCGGATAACTTTAAAGATATTTTAACGTTTTTAAATAATTTAGCTCAATCTATTAACGGACTTTTTTCCGAGACTCAGGGTAGCGATATAGCAAAAACTTTAATTCAAGGAATAGGTAAATTTTTAACGGGCCCTGGTCTTGTTATTATTGGTGCCGCTTTCTTGAAAATATTTGCATTGGTTGGAAAATTTGCAAAAGAAGCTATATCTGATTTACTAGGCTTAAATCGAGAAACAAAAAGGCAGCAATCTCTACAAGCTGCTATAAGTCAAATATTAGCTACAAATGAAAAAGTCTATGCAAAAATACTTGCAGCTAGTGGAAGTTCAGCAAAGCAAGAGCAAATAATTTTAGGAATAATAAAACAATCAACAGCTGAAAGAATGAAGCAAGAAGCTGTAATAAAAAGAATAGCTGCTAGCTCAAGATTAGCTGGTATTGGTGCTGGAGAACAAGGTTTCATTCCCGTAGGAAATTCAAAACAAAGATCTAGGGGGAAAAGAACCTTGGGTTTAGCAAATGGATTTTTACCAGCAATCAACAGAGAAGAAAATGATATTTTATCAGGTGTGGGAGGAGCAAGAAAAGGGGACAAAGCATTAGCTACAAAAATTAATGTCGGGAAAGGTAAAAGAATTGATGCTGTTGTAAATTCAGGGGAATATTTAGTTAAGAATTTTCAGGGGTCTGGAGCAGACGCTGTTTTCAATAGGGATATGGCCAGGGAATATGGACTTCCAGGTGGAGCTAAAAAGTTTAATGCAGCAATTGGAATGATTCCCGGTTTTGCAAAGGGAATAGGTAAAGTAGAGATAGCTGGTCAAAAATATACTTTAAGACCAGGTGTTCCTTTTTCCCAGATAGCTGATGATTTAGAAAGGAAAAATTTAGGAGTAAATACTCCAGATGGATTTTTTACTGTACCCCAGATTCGCTTGTTAAACAAAGGTGGTTCCGCTAAGCCGTATGATCCAGAATCCGGGTACCAAATGGCTCCAATTAAGTCTGATAGATTATCGGAACAAACCGCATTTAAAGTAAATAATTTTAATCCTACAAATTCTGTAAAAAATTTAGCAGCAAATAAAAAATCGAGGGAAGAAAAAAAAGAAAAAGAAAGTATTTCAATACCAGCAAACGGATTGCCATCTGGTTCCAGGGTTACATTATTGATACCCCAAGTTGGAGAAAAAACAGCAAGAAAGAAGCAGTTTGCTACTTCCGATAAGACTGGTCAAAAATATTCCTTAAGTTATAACGTAGCAAGAATAAGTAGCAGTTTAAAAAGTAGAGGGGAGAAAGGGATAAAAGATGATGTTGGCGACTGGATGATAAAACAGTCAAATGATCTTGCTGACGAGCTAACCGGAAGGGGAACATTTTCAAGAAATAATCCAGATATTAAAAGTTCAACTCAAGTAAAAAGCCAAGGGGCTCTTGGTGGTGCTGCTGGAGCAATATTTGAAACAGCTCTTTCTATTATAGGCGACAATAAACTATTCACAAAAGAAGGTGCAACTTTTGATCTAGTGGGAAAGCCAAGTCAGAATCTTGAGGATATATTTGGTGGTGATTATAAAACATATTATGGAGAAGCTAAAATTAATGCTGGAGCTGATAGTACTAAAAAATTTCACAACAAAATAATTCGATCATTTGGGGGATCGGCAGAACAAAGGCAAGACCGCAGAAGGACAAAAGTTGCAAACAGATCTCGTGGTTTTATTCCTAATTTTGCTGGTGGATTTATACCAAATTTTGCAAAAGGTGAAACAAATACTCAAAAAATAAAAAGGCTAAAAAAAGCTCAAACAATAGCGAGAAAATCGGGAAACACATCTCAAGTAAAAACTCTTGGAATGCAAATTAATGAATTAAGTAAAACGAAGAGTGATAACATAAAAAGAGGTAAAAAAGATAATTCTGAGGCTAAGTCAAGTAGGCGTTCTCCTGGGGTGCGGGCTGGATCTAGAGCTCCATCAGCTCCAGTTTCAGAAGAGCGCAGGGAACAAAAAAGACAACAATCTTTATTAAAAAGTATTCGTAGAGAATTTAGAAAAGCTCAGGTTAAAATGGCTAGAAGTTTTAAATCCGGCAGTAAGTCTTTTAGCGGTGCCATGGGTATGGCTCAGACATATGGCTCAGAAGGCTTAAAAAATGCAGGCGCAACTTTAGGTAATTTAGGTGGAAAAATTGGCAGGGCGGGTAATCTGGGAGTAAGTAAAGTTTCTGCTGCATCCAGTGGAGGGGTTAAGGGACTGAAGGCTTGGTTAGAGGAGCGTAAAAATATTAAAGAACGATCTCGTGCAGAAAGAAAAACGAGGGTAGAACAACAAAAATTGTTAAAACAACAAGAAAAGCAAGCTAAACTAGAAATATCTAGACAAGAAAAATTCTTAAAACAACAAGAGAAATTAACAAAATCAGAAGAGAGAAGGGTTAAAACGGAAGAAAAAATTAAAAGTTTTAAAAACAAGGTTTCTGGAGTAGTTGTTTCTGCTAAAAGCAATGCAAAAATAATTGCACAGGCTACAACAAAAGCTTTAAAGGAGAATCGAATTAGTCAAGCGGCAACTAGTGCTGGCAGCAACATAAAAAGCGGACCTCAATTAATTAAAAACTTAACAAAAGATTTATCAAAAACATTAGCGAGCTCAGTGAAAAACCTTAATCAAAAAGCTTCTTCTTCTGTTGGTAAAGCGGTGTCAAGTACAACAAAGGGCATTATTGATGCAACCTCTTACATGTTTAATAAAGCGGGAGGGAAGGGGCTCAAAAGCCCCCTTACACAAGTGAGCGGAGGAGGGCAAGAAGGAGCGCAAAAAACTAATGCAGCTGAAGATGATATAAAAAGACAAGAAAAAGAAAGAGCTAGATTAATACAACAACAAAATAGAGCTCAAAATATTTTAAACAAAAAAGCTAAAGAATTTGGAAAGTTTATGAATCCATATTCGGGCTTAAATCCAGAGCAAGATACAAAAAAAATATTAGACCAAGACAGAAAGCAAAGGGCTTACGAAAGAATGCAAGCAAAGGGTAAGGCCGGAATGTTTTCAATGAGTCCAGATAAAAGACTTCAAGCTGGAATGATGAGAAAGGCTATGGGAGGCCCTGGGGCTGGATTAGCTGGAGCATTTATTTTACCAATGGCAGCTCAGGCGATAGAAGGAACGGGCGATAGAGATCAAGTAGGGGGAATGAGAAATTTATTATCAAATACTTTAATGGGTGGTAGTTATGGAATGTTAATCAACCCCTACGTCGGTTTAGCTACTGCTGGAGTTGGTCTTATGAAAGGAATGTCGGAATATGAAACTATGGAAGACAGAAGAGATTTGTCGCTAGCAACTGGCAAAAACACAAGTGCATATGAAAATTTATCCAATCAAGGCAGAGCAATGCAAGAATTTTCTCAAGCTCTTCAAAAAATAGATATTGCGAAATCGACTGGAGATCCTAAAAAAATATTTGAATCTCAAAAATACTTAAGAGCTGCATTAGATGGAATTACCGATCCTAAAATATCAAGTAGATTAATGGAAATAGCTGGTTCATCTGAAAGCTTAGAGGGTAAATTACACAAATTATCGCAAGGCTTTGATAGTCTTAGTCGAGGGATGCAAAAAAATAAATTGCTCATGAATTTAGGGCAAAATATGAACGATGAAAATTTTGAGCATACGGGGCTTCCTACATTTGGGGAGGATTTGATTGAATATACTGAAAATAAAGATGGTTCTCTAACAAGAAAACTAGTAGAAGACAACGGCGTGATGGATAATATTGGTAATATGTTTAGAGCAATAGGAAACATGGTTGGCTTGTCTGATCTTAGATATTTGCAGGAGGATGTATATGCAAAAAATCCAGCAAAAGCAGAAGCTACTGCAAATGATACTGTAGCAACATTACAAAATTTACTTGGAAACAGATCGGCTGGAAATTTCCTAAATAATCTAATGGAGGGCGGAAATGATCCTATAGCTAAAGAAGTAGAATCTATATTGGGTAAAAGTTTAAAAGATGTAAGCCCTGATGAGATTTTAGACCTTGCTGGACGTAATACTACAATTGGAGCTTCATTTAATAAACAAAAAGATAAAGAATTTATATCTGCCTTACAACAACTAAAAGCAGATTTATTAGGGGATGGTGTGACGGGCAAAGCATTTGGTGAAACTGATGTTGGAAGATTAATGTCTGGAGAAAATAAAGAATTAGTTAAAAAGATAACTGACGTTTTATCTGGTGGAAATAATGATTTTACAGTTAGTGATTTAACTATCACAAAAAAATTCATAGAAGCATTTGATAGTTCCATACAAAGAACCACATTTTTCATGGATTTTTTGGGTGAAGAAGAAAAAGGACTTGCGGATAAAACTAAAAAACTTACTCTAGAAATGAAGGAGGCTGCACCTGCGGTTCAGCTTTTGGTTCAAGGAATGCTTGAGGCAATAGAAATTCAAAGACAGGCCGAGCTGGCTATGATAGGATTTACCAATCAAATGCAGGTAAAAGCATCAAGAAATCAAACAGTAAGACAAGATTACGACAATAGAAGTGGGTTTTTAAGAAATGCTGGTTATATAGATGAGCATAGGGCAATTGAAAGGGATAGAATGTCAAACACTTTTTCATCTATTAGAAATAGTAATGACGGAAGGTTAACTAATGCAATGAATATATTAGGAGCTATAGATTTATCAGCTTTAGGCGAAGCTCCTCCAGTAAAACCTGGATCAGACGCTACAGACTCAGACATAGCTAAATATAGCGTCGATAAAAAATCTTATGATGAACGACAAGAGTTGGCTGGATTTTATCGTGATTTTATTAATTCAAATAAAGATGGCAACCTCAGCCTTGGCGAAATCAATGGAGCGATGGGAACCCTTTCTCAATTAGCAAATAAGGGTAATGGTTTAGCTGAGCAATATTTCAATAAATTGCTTTTAGCCCAAGAAAAAGGGACCAAACTACTAAAAGAAGAATTAAAAAGAATTAACAATAATGCAAAATTTCAAACATTAAATGATAAATTAAATAGACTTGCAGCGGCGGGAGGGTCATTGGTTCAGCCTAGCGATGTTTTAGCTGGTAGGGATATAGCCAGAGAGTATAAAGGCCCAGGAAGTACCGATCCAGTAAGTGTTGCAGCTGCAAGAAAATTAGCTCAGTTAACTGGAATACCAGAAGAAAGATTCACTGGTTTTAGTAAGGCGGAGGCTGATTTTATCACAGCTGGAGAAAATCTCAAAAGATTCTCTAAAGATATAAACAACTTTAACGCTAGGAGGGTTATAGATGACTGGTTAAATACACTCGAGAGTGATATCGTATCTGTTAGGAATAGTGCTAACGATGCAAATATTAATGCTAAATTAGCTCCCGCTTTTCAAGCTTCAGCACAAGGCGTACAAAAACAAGGCTCTTCATCTTCAAGCTCATCTTCAAGCTCATCTTCACAAGGGTCTATTCAACAAAGCGAACCTCAGTCTCGTGGTGGTAACACTTCAGATGATGTATATAAACTAAATCCGTGGTTTAAGGATTTAAAAAATCGTCAATCTCCAGAGGGTAGAGCTGAGCCATTATTAGATTTACTAAATACTTTGGGTGGCGGTCCAACCCCGGAGGCTTCTGTGGCAAAAACTGGTCAAAGTCTTGGTTATATAGTAGAGCTTGATCCAGATAGTCCGAAGACAAGTAAGTTTATCCAAAGAATGATCGAAAGCGATGAAAAAATGATTAAAGAATGGAATAAAACTTTTTATCCAGATGGGACAGAAAGGCCTGGACAAACAGGAATGACAAGATCCTTGGACCCCACGTCCAATACTTCTCCCAGTGTTAAAATGAATAGCATAACAGCGCTAAGTGATAGGTTAAGGAAAGATGTTATGGGTAATCCTATGGTGGATGAACAGGGAAATGCTATGTTTGATCCGATAATTAAATATGAAGAAGTGGGAGGAAAAAAAATTCCATATTATGGGGGGAAATATGATGCTCGTGGCCACCAGGGGCCAGCTTTAGGTACTTTTGACGACTCAATTGGTACTCCTACTGTTAGGCAGTTTGACCCCCACATGGGAGCAACGGGAGCAACTGGATCAATATATCAAGGAGATAGTCTTTTATATCAAGAGCATATTAGAGAAATGGAAAATTTGCTTCACAACACTCCAAAAACAGACTATAGAGATGGACCTTTTGACTTAAACGGGACTATGGGGGGCTCAACCCCATTTTCTTCTCCTGGAGGTGGGAGTAGAACTCCAAACAAACTTAATTGGAATGATATTGATTGGGATTATACAAGGCCATCGCCAGCTGGGTCACCTGATTCGGGACCATTCTTAAATCAACAGCCTCAGCAAATACCACCATCGCCTCCTGTGACTCCAGGAGGAGGACCTGACGACTCAAATGGAAGTAACCCAACATGGGCTTCTATGGATCAAGGAATACAAGAATTATCAAGCCATATAACATCTTTAAATGAAACCAATTCAAGTTTATCAGATATCACTGGACAACTAAACGAAACAAATTCTTCGATAAATCAATCTGGAGATGAACAAATAGAAGCTTTAACAAAAATCAACGATGAATTAAAAACGGTTGGAGAAAGTACGACGGTATTAAGTGAAAAAATATCAACATTTTCTGAAGGTGTTCAGTCTGTAATAGAATCTTCAAAAGAAACTTTGAATACAATTTCTGAAGCAGCTAATACCTTTTCAGATTCTATATCTTCTGTTCAAGAGTCTATATCTGAATTTGTAGAGAAAATAACATCTATAACAGACTCAAACACTAAAATAGTGGAAGTCGTTGATGGACTATCTACAACAATGTCGACGGTAAACGAAACGATAACTGGGTTTCCAACGGCATTAAAAGAAAATTTAGAAAGTGTTGTTATGCAAATGAAGATTGATGGAAAAATAGATTTTAATTTTAATACTCAAGTGGTCAAAGAAGTGCTTGGACCAGTTATGTATGAAGAGCTCAAAAAATTACTTGCAAAACCAATGATATTGGACTATCTTGCACAGCAGCTTGGACCAAGAATTAATGTCCAAAGAAACAGTTCAACTTTTAGTTAATTTAAATGATATTAAATTTTGAAAATGTCAGTTTGTTGGGCATTGCTCAGCAAGATATTAAATTTGAAACAAACTTTACATTCAAAAGGTCCTATGAATACTCAATCACTGGGTTTTTGTTAGACTTAGCTAATGATGAAGGCGTTAAAAATATATTTAATAATGGCGATAACTTTACAAAAGTTCCATCGTCAACAGACTTCGCAAAAGGCTCTTCGGCTTTAAATTTAAATGAAATAAAAATTAACGGAGAGTCTCAAGGAATTGGATATATATCAAATATTGAAATTGAAGGGAAAAATATACAGCTAGCTACATATATAGCTACAGTTGTAATTTTTAAAAATGGTGATGCTAATTCTATAGATTTAATACAAAATGAGGATTCAAAACTTAATTTATCTTCAGCTGGATTAACCGACCAAGACTTTCAATACTTAAGGGGTATAGAAGAAAATTTTAATTTTAGTGTTGGAGCGTCAGATCAAATTAATATTTCCCACGAAGTCAATTGTTCTTTTGGTTATCAAGAATCAATGCTGCCAAAAAATAATAGAATTTGGTCAAACTCTTCTATACAGGCTACAAAATTATCTAGCCTAAACAATAAAGGCAAGGGATCAATAAAAGTAGCTAGTGGGCAAACAGCAACATTTCAAAAATCTTTATCTGCTGGTGATTACACACTAATTTTTGATTATTTAGGATCTAATTCAGGACAAGCTGAAATTTCTTTCATTGGATCTAGTGATACAATAACCTTAACAGATTCAAAATATAGTTATAAACTAAATTTTAATGTATCATCATCATCTAATGTGTCAATACGGTTAAAGGCATCTACATCTAGTGATAGTTATTTTGATAATATTGAGCTACATCAAAAAAAAGACATGCCAATAAATAAAAGTCGAACGTTGGCTAGGTTCTTGATAGATAATGCACCAAATTATTCGTTAATTAGTGGGTTAGAGGGGGAATATAAAAAATTAAATTTAAATCAAAACAACGAAGAAGCAGAAAATTTTGACGAAGAACAGCTGTCTTATTCAATAACAAACAATACGAACTACCAGAAAGCTGATGGAGAAAGCTATTCTTATTTGGTAAAAAGCACTTTTAATTATGGGGATGATGGATACATACAAATTGGGGAGCAAATAAAAATAGAGGTTTTAGAACAAAAAAACCAAATAAAATTAAAACAAGCAATCGATAATGAAATTTCAAAATCTTATAATCGAGTAAAAGATTTAATAGATCCGAGCAGTCCTGATATCGGTTACAAAGACTACTTTAGGTTGACTTGTTCTGGGATTGGTTTTAGTGGCGTAGTTGGGCCAGCCTTTAGTCCATCTATACCACAAGATTTAGTTGATTCAGACTTTTTTATTAAACCTGTATTACTATCAACCAATGCAGATGAAAAAGAGGGTGTTGCTGAAATAAAAATAACATATAGCGATAATAAAAAATTCTATTCAGCTGGAGCAGATTTTTTAAGCCATGAACATTCATTAGACATAGAAAATCAAGAGGGGAAGAAGAATGTAATAATTAGTGGAGCCATATCTTCTTTTGGGAAATTATTGTCAGGCAGAATATCTTCGGTGCAAAACGGATTAAGTACATTTTTAAGTGATTCATACATACAAAATTTATTAAACACAAAAAAAGACGAGTTAGGTATAACATCTACCACGATAAATGATTATGAAAAATATGTTTTTTGGCCAAGTAATTCAGACTTAAAAACAGAGTATTTTTCTAATGTATATCCACAAGAAGATTTATCTGCAGAGGAGTATGGAAAAGCCCATTGGCTTTCTACTGGTCAGGCGGCGGGAAGAACTCTTCCAACAAGAAATGTTTTCAATAAAGTAAATGAAAGTATTACAATTGATGAATCAATTGGTAGTGCAACTTATAGTATTACTTATAGCGACAGCCTTTCTTTAACTGATTATGATTCAACCTCGGGTAATATAATAAAAAGTTTTGATATAAGTGTTAATGAATCTGAGGAAACTGAAATTTTTTCTGAATTTACTTTAAATTGTGAAAACTGGGCGCAAGATTTAGGGCAGTTATACAATCCAAAAACAACGGTGGTAGAAATAGAGGTTTATGGTTATCTAGGTCAAGATATTCATACTCTTTTGGGTGCCGCAAATAGAATATTAAAATCAAAAGGATTAAATTTAGGCTCGGCTTCAGAGAGTCCAACAGCAAGCGTTGTTAATGGAAGTACTAGTGATAATTATTTAGTTGATCAATCAATTAGTTATGATCAAAAACAAAATAGGTTAACATATAGAAGGGGGGTAATAAACTTAGGTGAGTGCGACACAACGGCTAGAGTTGATCCAAAATATGGCTTTGATACTTGGCAGGTTAGCTATCCAAATTCCAGCTTAGTTTTACATACATACGACCCAGAAAGTTTTACATTTAATCCTGTAGACGAGTTTCCCTACACGCCATTTCCTGAATACCCGATAACTGCTACAATTACCCCGCCAATAACACAAGAAATATGTTTAGCATATGGATCTTGTGCGGATACTGGTTATAGTTATAATATTGTGGAGCAAGACCATAGTATTGCTGGGCTTAACTCAATAGATTTAATCTATACAGATATGGTGTTTAATGATCCATCAAAGCCACAGGGAGAAAGTTGTATAAATGTATTATACTTGCCGCAAGAAAATTGCCCAACAACATCTACTCAGGATCCTAACTTTGGTTTAGGGTTTGACATTTCTAGTTTTGGTTGTGAAAATTCATTATGTGGGTATCCTGTGCCAACACCAACTCCACAAAATAGTCAAAATGATTTACTTGATCTAAGGTTGTTGGCTATGGGCCACCCGCTGTGGACTGACGGGGATGAATTCACTTTTAATTTTGGTTTTCAAAACATTAAGCCAGAATTAGAAAACAATGATTTACTTGATGGAGAGGTTAAAAATGAAAAATTTTTAGAAGATAATCAAGAAAAGGTTGAACAAAAAATCTACTTACCGAAAAACTGGAGTGGAAAAGTAAAAGATTTAATTGGTGAAATTGGAGAGTATGAAATACTTTACGGAAAACCTTGTCCAAGCACAATCCTTAAAGGGGAGCAAGAGATGAATAATTCTCATTTGGATATCAATTTATGTAGCTGCCAATCCGATGCGGGAGAAAACCTTTCAATGTGGGAAAATTTAACTATTTGTTTACCGAAGGTAAATGTTAATTTAATTAGGGATGATTTAAAAAGCCCCTCACATATCATAGAGATAGATGTGCCAGACTTTTGGGATAAAACAATCGGTGAGATTTTGCCAGATGGCGAACTTGTTGCAATACAAAAATATTACGGCCCGATTGTTTTTAATATAAATAATAATTTAAACCCAGAGGATTACTTGGTTTTAGGAAAAGAGGATAATGAGAGCCATCCAAATTTTAAATCGAAAAATAAATTCATATGTAGTGGGAAGGTTTATTTTAAAGTTGATAATAAATTAAAATACAAAAAAAGAAATATTCATAAATATGAATTAGATTTCATTAAAAACCAAAAACGTGGAATCGGAAACGTAAGTGAATGGCTACAAACCAAGTCTTCACTTAACGATATTAATATCACGAAAAATAAAACATATAAAGTGTTGGGTTGGTTGAATTGTGAAAATGAAAAAATATTTAACAAAAACAAAATAAAACAAACCACAACAGTGGAACACTGTAAAACTTGGTTTAAATGCGGTAAATTAGATGGTAACCAAGATTGCTCTGATTTTATTCAGGCTAATGCTATTTATATTGAGGTTGAAGATAATGAACCATATGATTGTGAAGATTATGATATAAAAGATTGTGTAATATATTAATATGAGTACTAGTAATACAATTCAGTATAATGGGTCAGATTTTTTCTCTGCAAATAATTTAGCGACGCCAAATATAGAAACAAAGTCTTTGGCTCCGATTGTTATTGGGAAAAAAAGGGGCAACAAAGAAATTTTAATATTGGCTGGCGATATACATATTGCTAACCCACCTGCAAATTGTGATTATTTTACTGAATTAAAAAACATCAGAGATGATTTGTTAAATTTTTTCTCAGAAGATTATAAAGAATTAGAAATTTTTGAAGATGGAGTAAGTATTTTTAAGAAAGATTTTTGCGAAATCATAAAAATTGATTTCCCTTCATCTAAGTATGTAAAAAAACTACCATATACAATTGAGATACATTGTCTTGATGAACTTTCTCATAGAGAATTATTTGGAGTAAGAAGCGTTATAAATTCGGTTTCGATAAATAAAAGGTCTAATGGAGAATATTTAATTTCTAGGCAAATATCAGCTCTTGGAGAAAATACTCAAGAAGGATCTTTATCGGGTAAAAATGTTAATCAAGTTAGTAATTCATTTGATAATGCATTTAATTTTGTTAAGTCAAAAAATGGGTTAACTCAAGAATTTATAGACTCTATAGAAAATATAGGCGGTAATAGAGCTTTTTATCTAGTTTCTAACTCAGAGTCTATTAATAGATTAACTGGATACTACTCGATTAATGAAGAGTGGATTTGTGGAGTGGAGAATGCTAGTTCGTCAGAAGGTATAGTAAATATTTCCATAGAAGAAACATCTATGTTAAATAATTACAACTCATACAATATATCTGGAGATATATTTTTAGGAAAAAACGGTTCTATTGGTGATTGTAGGCAAATATTTAAAAATATAGATTTTAAATCAAAAATTCAATCTATGTTCGACGTTTCTAATATATTTGAAATACCAGATTCAATATCCATCACAGAAGATCAAAAATCTAATTCTATATTTTTTAATTTAAACTACACAAACAATGACAATGTAAACAATTGTGGATTGTATGAAGAAATAAATTATTCTATAGAAAAAAATGATAATATGCTTATTATTAACGCGAGTGGAGAAATAAAAGCTAAGGGTTACGGCAGGAAGAGGTACGGTATTGTTAAAGACTATTTTTATGGGAACTCGTATAACCCAAGTCTTTACACTAGTTTGTTGCACCAAAAATGCCAAACCGAGGTAAATAAATTTTACAGTGGAATATCTTTATACAAAAAACCGGAAACCTTTTCAGTTTCACATAATGAAAACGATGGGGTTATTGGATTTTCTTTTACATTTTCAGACCACGATAAACCATACAGCTCTACAGTTCAATTTAGGGATTATAACTGCACCATAAATATTGAACCCCCGACACCAAGATATAAAGTGGATATGAATTTTGGGGGATCTAAAGATAAATATTTAATATCTAGGAGCGGCTTTGGCGCCGCGATAATTTCCATAACTTTAACTGGAGAATATATTAATCTGACCTCAGATAGAGAAATAGATAAAGAAAGAGCTTTAGATGAGTTAATAAACCAGTGTGATATTAAGTTTGCAGATTTAAAAAGTTCATATTATAGTACAAAAGAAGATATGGTATTAAATAAAAGAAAAAGTTATAATAAAAATAATAATATCGCACAATATTTTGAAGAAAGAAAATATTTTGATAAAATAATAAGATGAGTATTTGTAGTGTAAAGTCTATAGACGAATTTTGTAGTAAATTCAGGTCAATTGAAATGAATTTGTCTGGAGGGTCTTCCGCTCCTACGGTAGAGGTTAGTATGATTGGTTCATTAACCCCAGCTGAGTACGATGCATTAGATAAAAAGCAATTAGTTTCTGCTATTATAGGTTCTCTAATTAGTGTGGGGGCGGTGAGTTCGGATTTTCATTATTTTTGGGACGTGACGAGAATATCCAGTTCAGAATCAGAGTCTGGAGTAATTACAGAAATTACTTTAGTAGACTCAGTTTGGAGAAAGGCTAATTTCTTGCGAATTGGCCTAAAAGATAGAGAGTTTGGGGATATCGAATTGGGTAAAGAATACTATGATGTTAGGGCTATATTTTTTAATACTATAGAGAGAGATGACTTGACAAATTTTTTAATAGAAAAAAGTATATACGAAGAACAGTTTAATGATTTAAACTTTGGTAGAAAATATTTAAATTCTAGCGGACAATTTGTTGATGTGCCAAGCACGGTAGATGCTGGAGATTGGATTGATAATATTGCAGAAAGTCTTCCTGATCCAAGGATAGAGTTTGGGGAAGTTTACTATGAATTTAAAGATCTTTTAGCTGAATTAAAAAATTATTCTGAATATTTTTTGGGGCAACCAACGACAAACACTGACCCGGAACAACAAATAGTAAGTTTTGATGGGATGACTAGGACTGACCCTGATGACCCATCTAAAACAATAGCTGATGTTCCTATTGGGCTAATGAATGATGCTGGCACTTTGTTTGAGGTCATGAATAAGGCCGCATCAAGACATGGTGCTATTTTTATAGCTAATGGATTTGTCGGGTTAAAAATGCTTAAAATAAATAATAATTTCGGTAAAGCTTCAGAATTAAAAGCGAACGACGGTTCAGTTTTGGAAGTTCCATCGGAAGCAGTTAGTTCTAGGTTTATAAAAGACTATTCCGCTGGATTTTCTGTAGCTGGTGCATTGACCGTTTTATCTCCAGGTAGATACCCAACACAGAAAGAAGAGGATTTAAATTCAAATGGTGCTCTCACTCAAAAAAATCAATGGCACTTCAGCTCATCTGGAAATCCAACAAAATTTGTGAATTTTAACCCATTTTTAGGTAGTGATTGGTTTTTAAATACTGGAGCATTAGCATGGAGTCTTATGCGAGATTTGCCCATAATATCAGAACTTGGAATGGCTCAATATATATCAGAGACAGGAGACAAAGCTGGGGATTCATTAGCTGATTTATTGGATAGAGCATACCCGGGTGTTCGTGCCGTTACTACCAGCGGAGATTGGGAGTGGTATACAAACTTTGGCGTCCCAAATGCAGATTTCCAATCCTGGGGAGCCACTGCTGCTGGTTTTAGTTTACTAAATGAAGTAACTGGAGACCCAGCGGCGTCAGCAGCTTTAAGCGCTTGGTTTGCAAATTACAAAAGATTTGCTTGGACAGATGCAATCGGAAGCCCCAAGAAATCTATAAGTTTAAATGGGGACCCTTCAATATATGATAGGTCAACAGGTAGAACATACTTTGTACCGCCATATATTGGTAAACCATATGGAAAAACAATAGGTTATAATCAATTTGGAACAGTAAACTATCCAGCTGGAACACCAAAGTGGGATAATAGTGCTGCAGCAACTATGGGTTTTATTGATTTTGATACACCAACAACATCAAGCAGCTTCAACTCGGCATTACCATTTGGTGGAGCTACAACAATACAAACTGTTTTATACCTAGAGAGAAGATGGAATGGAAGTTTGAGCGAAGGCAGTCCTCCGGATTATGGAGAGGGAGCAGTATTAATAGATTTTGGCGAAAATGTTCAACCATCATTTCAATACAATATTTCTTATTCTGCAGGAGAAGGTTTTTTAGATTCCACACGATCCTTAACGGATAAAGGTGGTGCTTTACTGAATGGAATTGCAGCTGTAAATAAAAGATATTTACTAAGTATTGTCCAATATTATTATAATGAAACAAAACAAGTGTTAGATTCAATAATATACAGTGTAAGGAAGAGGGGAGCGCCTCGCGTTTCTTGCCAAGGTTTTTTTGACCCTAAGCCAAATAGAATTGGAACATCTACAACATCAAATATTTCAGAAGGAGAAAAAACAGTTGTAAATAATAAAGTTAAAGTAGTAAAAAGTTCTAGCTTTTTTAAGTTCGGAGAAACTGTAGGTGGAGGCTCTGCAGATATTAGTGGGGGTAATAGAAAAATTCATGCCTTTAATGCTAATTATGCATTTTCTAATGTAGCAAAATGGGACCCAAAAGCTAATAGTAATAAGGGGATGTTTTATTCTGTACCATATAAATATTTACCAGAGCAGGGTATAATAGAAGAGGGTGCTTATTATAGTTCTGCAGAAGCTCCTAATGTGGAGTTTTTAGAAAAAATTTCTTTTACTAATAAAAATAAACCTTTCGAAATTAAGTTGGGGCTTGAGAAATATTTAGAAAATTTAAGCATATCAATAATGGATGGAAGGGCTACATTTTCTTACAGATTTTCCCATCAACCATTAACCCCTGATTATAGGGGTATAATTGACGCTAAAATATCTTTACAAAATTTAATAAATTAAAATGAGATCAATGCAGCCAGTTTTTATTAGCGTCGGGCAGGGACAAAGAGTGAAAATGGACTCAACTTCTATGCCAATATTGGATATAGCCGCAGAGCAAGACGCTATATTTCCTTTTTCGATAGATAATGCTTCTGTAACTGATTTAACTAGTTTTTCACACTCTAGCGACATTGATAATTGGGACAAGGAAATAAAACTTAGAAAAGTTTTGGTTTGTGATAAGGAAGATAATCAATATTATATGGTTGTTCTTGGTAGCGGGCTTTTAAAATTGTAATAATATTTTATGAATAATTGCTGCTGTCTGGAAAAAGTTGGCGATCCTTGCTCGCAGGGAAATGGTATCCGGAATGTTTTCATGGGGGCCTCTTTCAATAATACAGGTAGAGAGGCATTAAACGGAAGTCTCTCAATGGTATCATCAAACTTATTTCCAAATTTTACTCATGATATTAAGTCGTTTCCAGCGGATGAAACTAGTGATTATGTGGCTATAGCTGGAGGTTCATATGGTTGTAGGGTTTTAAAACACACCGCATCTGGGGTTACTGACTTTGCTCATCTAATTGGATCTTGTAGCAGAATAACATCTAGAGAAACTTACACAGTCAGCCTATTTGGCGGTATGTTGCAGCAAGAAATTTGGATAGGTGATGAAAATGGGTACAGATATGGATACGATGACTTTAGGGGTATATATGGAGTTGGTTTTTTTAAAAAAGGTGGTACAACTTATTTAGTAACTGCATGCGGAGCAAATGGTTTAGATCTATGGGATCTTGATTCATCTTCTGCCCCAATTTTATTAGTATCTGGAGCGGGTGCGGGAGTAGGAATTTTTAAAAAAGTTGCTATTGATAAAAGATTAAGGATAGTTTGTCTATCTGGTGGATATGAGCCAATGCCAGATGAATACAGAAATGTCGGTACTGATTTTTGGAAAATGGCTTCACAACCAGAAGGTTCAAATCCAGCAATACCGCAAAGAGTTAATAATTGGTATACTAGTGTATGGGAGATAAACCTGGGTGATAACCTAGCTACTCCTCCAACTCCTCCAGGTATCACTTCAGCAGGTGAGTTTAGGTTTGATGCTGATGGTTCCGGCGGAACAGTACCAAGCTGGACTGAATCTGGTGGGGGTGGAAACGATATAATATATATACCAGAAGATGATATATTTGTATATAGTTATAGTTTTCATGGCTGGAATATTGACCATGGTAACTCGAACTCTCCTAGTAGACATGCTGATATAACAAATTTAGTTATAGGGGGGGGTATGCATATAATAACTTATGATCCAAATTTCGATATATATACAGATGAGCCGTACCATAATCATCCTTGTGGGCAACTATCTGTAGATCCAGATAGAAATGTATATTGGGCAAATTTGGTGGCTAATGCGAGCAATAACAATCCTTTAGTAGGGATAAATACATCTCCATCAATAAGGCCCGCTTCTGATTTTTTGGAACATTTAAATGGGTACTCAACCGCCTGGAGAAATCACCCAGAGAGGGATCCAGCCACTAGTGGTTGTGGATTTAGTGATGCATTAGAATTTTATATTGCATGGGAATTTGGATTAACTTTGTATACATTTATTAATGGAAACTCAATAGATATTGCTGGTAAGACCGATAATTTTGATTGTGTTTACGGAAATGATTTATTCGACGAAGACACCGGTTTAACTTGGACCCCATTGGGTCCATATAATCCCCAGGGCACGACTTCTGAGCAAAGATTGGAGTATTTTGGTGGGGGCGCGACAGGAGTATCATATTGTGCGGGTAAAGATTGGGTAAGTCTATGGCAAGATGGTTTTGCTGCTGCTGGAGATCATACTAATTCCTTAGATGTAGGAAATTCACTAATAAATTATGATGGCGGAGGGGGCACTAGCGGCCGTCTTTACCCGTCGACTTTTGACAATTTTGCACCCACACTTCCATGCGGTAGATCAACAGCAAGTAGATTTGGGGTAATCATAACAGTATCTTTAGAAAATACACATGGAGACATGGGTCCTGGTCATTATGGTTTTACAACAACCGGACAAGGAGCTTTAAAGGATGCAGCTAATTTACTTCAAGCTAGTGATTCTTACTATGGTAAAACACGTGGAATAATTTTTTGAAAAAGAATAAATTTTATTTAATATATAATATATGGAAAAGCAAAAAGTAATAAATGATTTTTTTAATCAAACGATTGAAAACTTTAATTATGTTGGGGAAAAAATTCAGAATTTAAAAAAAGAATACGAAAAAGAAATGTTTGCTCCTGGTTGCACAAGTTGCAAAAAAAGAGCATTAAGAAAAAAATATACAATATTAATTTCAAAACACTTAGATGGAAATAATGAATGAAATAGAAAAAAACTTACTAATATATATAATTGGGTTTTTATGTTCTTTAAACTGGATTTTTACATGGCAGCTAACGACATTAAAAGTCCATTTTTTAGAGGTTTATTTTTTTATCAGGAGAATAAAAAAGAAAATTTTTACGCCAACAGATTTTGAGGAATATACATACGAAAACTGGGGTCTTTTGGGAGAGCTTTTGAATTGCCCTATATGCTTAAGCCACTGGACTGGAGCTGTTTTTAGCTCAATAGCTTGCTATGTGTTGGGGGGCAACTGGTTTATTGTGTTATTATCTTTTTTTACTTATCCAATTTGGATTTACTTTGTAATAAGAAAATATTTAGAATAATTAATCCTTAAGAATTTTAAGTAGTACCCGACATTCTTTTGAGGGAATGTCGGAATATTTATTCCAGTCAGAAGCCTGTTTATTAATATATATTCCAGATTCTTTTAAATCTAATAAATACTCCTTAAAACATTCGAAGTTAAAGCAGTTAATATTTTCCCTAGCGATTTTGTCTAACATTGAATGTATTGAAAAAGATGGAGAATTATTTTCTTCACTCGAGTTTGATTGAGGATCAGATGTATCCATTTCGTCTAAACCTACAATATGTATATTTAAAAAATTTCTAACAGCTCTAACAAAAGATCTATTACAGGCAATTGTTTCTAAAAATTTAATAGCAAAGCTACTGCAGTTTCTTGGAGTTGCATTTGCAACATCTTCGTATATAATATCTTCCCCGTTAGTTTCGTAGTTGCCCATAAATATAATTTTGCATTTCATTGCTACATGATCAATATCTGATTTTATGGATTCGTAAGAAACACTCTTAAAGCCTCTTAGCCTAGCTAATTCTTTGATGCCGGCTAATTTTATAAGTAATTGGTGATCTTTCAACCCATCAATTATTTTGGGAACAGGTTTGTTGAACCTTTCAAAATGAGCTTTATTGGGAAATAAATGCTCTTCTTTGACCATTGCTCTCCAGTTTATTGATCCGTCTGGATCAAATACATATTTAACATTTTCTAATAATCCGTATTCATTTCTTTTGAATAGGTCTGGGCCAAAGGTTTTTTCTTGTTCTGTTTTTTTGCTCATATTAAATATATGATAACATAAAAAATAAGAATAATCAAGAATTATTTTTGATTTGGATATTTATCCTATGCTCAATGATTTTATTTAGAATATTTTTTAAGAAAGATTTAATAACTTCGACTTCCCCTGGTTCAATAGGGATCTTAAAAGAATCTGCCCCATTTCTAGTAATTGAAATTCCGAAAGCTGGTAGGGTTTGATATTTTTCTTCAAATTTTTTAGTTTCTTTATTTAAGGAAGAAACTTTAACTTTTTTATCCCAAGGAGAAACTTTGATTGTTGTTTTATTATTTTCATAATTATGAAAAGTATTGTATTCATACCGTTTATTTAATGCAGATAAAATTGAACCGCACTCAAATTCATTGAATTTAATTGTGATATTCTTACTTGGGTCTTGAGAGTTTTGAGAGAAACTTCCAGATTTACTCTTGTCGTCCCAACTGTATTGTTGTATGGCGTTTACGAAAAGGCAAGGTTCTTGAGTTTTGGATACTCCATATCTGAATCCGACCGCGCAGCCAGCATTTTTTGAATTTGGTTTATATATTGATATACTCATTAATCGAAGGTTACGTTGAAGTTTTTGTTGTCTATTGTATGTTTTTTCATTTGGTCTAAATGCTTAGCTCCATTTCTTTCCTTGGAATATTTTTTGTAATAATTTTCTTTTACTGGATCTACTCCACCGTTCATCGATGCCCTTTTTTCAGAAAGTTCTTTTGAGTAGTTTTGTATATCTCCATAATTACCCTTCATTTTGCCGGTTTTATCTATAAAATCAGAGTTGCTGAATGGATCTATGTTTGATTCGCAATTTAATTGTGGGTTGGTCCAAACCCTTTTCCACTCTAAGCCATCTTCATCAAAAAAAACATGATCGTCATTCATTAACTGTATGATCTCTGTGTAAATTTCTTCATCTGGATGCTTAAAAATGTAAGTTGGCACATTATTATTATAGATTTTTTTTGAAAAAAATCAAGTTAAAGTGTATATATCTTTATGTTTTCTTTTATATTGACAATATCATCCGCACTAGCAATATCCGTAATTGGTGCATATTTTAGTATTATAGGTTTATCTACAATCTTCCCTGGGTCACAAACATCCGTAGTGATTATGGGGTGTGCTTTAGAGGTTGCAAAAATTGTTACGGTTTTATGGCTCCATAGAAATTGGAAAATAGCTAAGTTTTCCCTAAAATTCTATTTTTGCTTTGCAGTTTTTGTTTTAATGGGTATAACTAGCCTTGGGATATTCGGCTACCTTAGTAAAGCTCATATTGAACATAAGAACTCTGCTAATCAGGAAATAACTCAAATAGAAAATTTAAGCCTAAGGGTCGGCAAAGAGAAACAGTTTATAACTCAATACGAAGATAGTATAAAAAGTTTAAAAAATAAAAGCGATGGATCTTCGGGTAGATACGAGAGAGAGATAGAGAGAACAGAGAATAGAATAAAAGAAATCAATGATAAGCTGCAAAAAGATGTCGGGGTAGAGCAGTCGAGAATAGAGGAGTTGAGAAATCGACTATCGTCCCTCGATCAAGAATTAGTTGATACTCAAAAAGCTAACTCTGGATTTTTCTCAGATAAAAAGAAAGCTATGGAGAAAATAAATCAAAAACAATCTACGGAGAGGGAAGAAATAGATATTTTAATAAAAGAATATAATCAAAACATTAAAATTTTTAGGTCGAATTATAATATAGAATATACAAAACTTAATTCATTTATAGAGAGTGTTAGATCAAAATCAATAGATAAAGAAGAGGGTAATGAAGATAAAATTTATTCTTATAACGAAAAAATTAAAAATTCTTTGTTGGTGATTCAGGATTTAGAATTAGAAAAATCAAAATTAGGGGAAAAAATAAGAAGTATAGAGGCAGAGATAGGGCCCCTTAAGTATGTAGTTGGAATGCTTAAAGATTTTGGAGTAGGGGAACTAAATTCAGATCAAGCTGTAAGATTGATTATAGTTATAATAATGATTGTATTTGACCCTTTAGCAATACTTTTAATTGTAGCAGCTCAAACAACTTTTATGATGTTTCTATATAAACCTAAAAAAGAAATTTTAAGCCCAAATCCCGAGCAAAAAGAAATTAAGATTTATGAATTTAAGGAAGAAGAGGGTGAGGAAGAGGATCGAGAAGTAAATGAGGAAGAAAATGAGGAAGAAGAGGAAGAGGTTCTGGAGGTTTATAAAAACAATGGTTTACCGAAACAAAGTAATGTTGTTGACAAGTTAGGTTTTAGATCTAAATCAGATAGTACATACGAAAATTAGAATTCAAAATTTTCCTCAAATTCATCATAACTTTCTTCTTGAGTGGGCTCCACCTTATTGATTTTTTCCGCTGAAGTTTCCTTAGGGGTATCGTTAGGCTTTTTGCCTTCCTTTTTAGGCCTACCCCTTTTAGGTTTTTCCTGCTCTTTCGCATTTTGATCTTGATCGAATTTAGGGCCGAATTGAATTTTCCCACAGTATCCATCGACATTAACTGTAAAGTTTGAGCAGACTACATCTTGTCCGTTACAGTTTTTAGTGTACTGCTTGGGAATTATAGAAGCATTGGATATAAAAACCTGAGCTCCCTTTTTTAGTAACATGCATTTTTCACCTTCTTTGCCCCAAACATCAACATAGAAAAAGTAAGCTGATTCGTTATGGGGGTTGTTGACAGCTATTCTAAATTTGCAAACCTTGCTAGCTCCAGCATTTTTAAGTTCGGGGTCAGCGACCAGGTTTCCAATACAGTGGAATTGATTTAAGTAAAAAGCCATTTTATTTTATTGTTTTTAATTGTTTAATGAAGTTGTTGTGTACATTTATACAGCCTTGTATAGATAGATTGATATCTTTAGATTTAGAAACATCTTTCCAGGGCATGAGCTTATTTTCTTTACCTTCTAGGTATCTTAATTTGAATATTTCATATGTTCTTTTGTCTCCTTTTGATTTTAAAAAATTTATACATTCCTTATAATCTATGTTGTATTTTGATAAGAAATTTTCATCACAAGTTATCTTTAAATTTTCATTTAGCTCAATACCTTTAAACTTCTTGAGGTTATTATAATTATTCATGCATGCCCATTTAACCCTGTTAGCTAAATAAGTTGAAAATTTAGAGTTTTTCCCTTCTTTAAAGTCTAATATAGTATTATAAATAAAAGAGTCTTTATCTTTGAGAAATTCAATTTTTTTCTCCTTCATGAAATTTGAAATATATTTTGAGGTCATTTTGAAAAATAAAGCTGAGTGTCTTTTTGATATTTCGTCAAAATTTTCAGATATATTTATACCTTTTTTTATCTCTTGTATTAATGTTTCGTCTGTTTTTTTATTCATTAATTTTTAAATTAAAATATTTTATAAATTCATCTATTATCGACTCATGCTTTAAAATGTTTTTATTATAATCAGACCAAACTATTTGATAGTCACTGCTTTCTTTTAGTATCGGATTATTTTTTTCCTCCTCTTCGTTTATAGGCTTAAAGCCTTTCCTTTCTATATGGACGTTTATTGATTTTTTAAAATTGTTTTTTACAAAAAGTTGCTCATTAATATATCTAACATCAGTTAAAACTGCAATGCTATTTTCGATTTTTGAATTTTCAATGATTTTGGGTTCAATTTTTTGAATCCAGTAGTTTTTATTTATTTTTCTAGCTATATCCGTACCGTAACACACTAATAGGGGTCTAATCAACTCCTTCTCTTCTGGTGTTGGGTTCATTACATCTATGTCGAAGTTTTGTTTTAATAAAATGCTTAGGTCGTTTTTTAACTCATCAGCGAAAGCAAATCTCTTTAAATTAAATTTTGAGTTTAATTTGTTATTTAACAAGTTGAAAAATAGATCTTTGCCAGATCTAGCGCATCCAGATATTCCAATGATCATCTTATCAAGGCATTACAGTTTTAATTTTCTTTGCAAGTTCATGCATTCCTATATCAGATAATACGGAAGATGTAGAAAATACCTTTGAGTGGCTTTCTGAGAAATTTATACAGTACTTAGACATGTTAACAACTATTATTGCTGGAGAAAGTTTAAGGTCTTTCTTGAAATTATTTAGCATTAATGTTAACGCTGTTGAAGCGGCTTCGTTAAAAGAGCTAGACTCACAGGAAAATTCCCAATCTGCTGAGGTTACAAAATAGAAATCTTTAATATCGTTTTTTACAATTCTGAACATAAGTATTCCAATATACTATCAAGAAACAACAAAAAAGTCAATGATTTTTTTGTTTATATTTATATTGATATATAATATATTAATAATTACTATAATATTTTAAGTATATTATAAATATATATATATATTATAGCGATAGAATTATTTTTTTCTTGAAAAAAAAACATTTATAGACTACAATACTTTCATAACCTGTATAAAATGGTGTAATAAACTGACTATGGAATTTAAAGTTAAAAAAAGAAACGGTAGGCTGGAAGATTTTAACGTAGAAAAAATTAATGCTAGCGCCCAGAGAGCTTGTGAAGGCATAGAGGATGTATCGGCGAGTGAGGTTGTATTAGATGCTCAGCTACAGCTATTTGATAAAATCACAACAAGAGAAATAGACCAAGCTTTAATACTTTCCGCTAGAGAAAAGATAGAGAAAGAGCCTAATTATTCATTTGTCGCTGGACAACTACTACTAAACACTTTGTATAAAGAAGTTTTTAGAGAGGGCGTAGCATCAGATACATTTAAACTTCAATACAGAAAATGCTTTATTCAAAACATTAGAAAACTCGTTAAAGAAGATAGGCTAGATAAAAGACTACTTGAATTTGACTTATTAAAGCTATCTGAGTCACTCGCTATAAGAAGAGATAAAAAATTAAAATACCTAGGAGTTCAAATACTTTATGATCGTTATTTCATTAGGCTTGACCAAAAAATCATGGAGTCCCCTCAATCATTTTTTATGAGGGTTGCTATGGGTTTAGCTATTAACGAAGAAAATAAAAACGAAAGGGCTATAGAATTTTACAACTTAATTAGTCAACAATTATACACGCCATCTACCCCCACCCTATTCAACAGTGGAACTACCCACTCACAGCTTAGCTCTTGCTATCTTAATACTTTTGACGACAGCATTGACGGCATTTTTGACGGTGCTTGGCAAGAAGCCAGAAAATCAAAATATGCTGGCGGTCTCGGCCTTGATGTTACCCCCTTTCGTTCCACAGGTTCTCACATTCATGGTACTAACGGTATTTCTAGCGGCTTGGTGCCTTGGCTCAAAATATACAATGATTTATTAGTTGCAGTAAATCAAGGCGGTAAACGTCCAGGCGCTGGATGTGCTTATTTAGAACCTTGGCATTTAGATTACGAAGACTTCCTAAACCTTCGTAGGAATACTGGTGATGATAGGCTTCGCTGTCACGACATGAACACCGCCTCTTGGATTCCTGATGAGTTTATGCGTAGAGTTCAAAATGAAGATATTTGGTACTTCTTTGACCCCAAAGATGCAGATCTTCATGATCGGTTTGGTAAAGATTTTGACGTAAGATACAGTGAATTATGCAATCAAGCTGAAGAAGGTTTAATAAAAAACTACAGAACAATTCCAGCTAAAGATTTGTGGAAAAAAATGTTAAAAGTATTATTTGAAACATCCCATCCATGGTGTACATTTAAAGATCCTTGCAATATTCGTTACACAAACCAACACGAAGGAGCCGTTCGAAGTTCAAATTTATGTACCGAAATCACCTTACACACAAAACCATCCAAGTACCACGAAGGAGAAAAAACTGAAATTGGGGAAACCGCTGTTTGTAATTTAGGTTCCATTAATGTGCCAAATCATCTTGATGAAAATGGAGATATAGATTTTAATAAACTTAAGCAGTCCATCCATACGGCCATCAGGATGCTAGACAATGTAATTGACATTAATTTTTACCCCACTAAAGAATCTAGTAACTCTAACCTCAGAAATCGCCCAATTGGCCTAGGAGTAATGGGCATACATGATGTTTTGCATGTAAAAAATATTCCCATTGATAGTGATGAATCCGTAGAATGGAACAATTACTTTTTTGAATTTTACAGTAGAGAAGCAATTATAGCCAGCTCTAACTTAGCCAAAGAGAGGGGTTCTTATGAAAACTACGAAGGCTCATTATGGTCCCAAGGTATTTTCCCAATAGATAGTTGGAATAATTTACATAAATATAGAAAAACACAACCCGGAAAAGGCGAATCCTTAGATTGGTCTCAAGTTAGGGAATTTGTTAAATCTAATGGTATGCGTAACAGTAATGTTATGGCAATCGCCCCAACAGCTACAATTGGATATATTAATGGCGTCGAGCAGAGTATAGAGCCTAATTTTTCTGTTTTATTTGTTTATGAAAATAAAAGTGGTAATTTCTATATAACTAACCCCCATTTCGTAAAAGACATGAAGGATAGAAATCTCTGGACTCCAGAACTTGCTTCTTTAATTAAAAATTGTGATGGTGATCTATCTTTGGTTTCAGGGCCCATACCAGAAGATATCAAAGAAAAATATAAAACGGCTTTTGATCGAGATATGTTTAAACTAATAGAAAGCAATGCTTCTCGCCAAAAATGGATAGATCAAGCTGTCAGTTTTAATCTATACAATAAAAGCACCTCCCTAAAATATTTAAATGATATTTATATAGCTAGCTGGGAATTAGGGTTAAAAACAACGTACTATTTAAGAAATAGGGCTGCTAGTAAAATTGAAAAATCAACAGATAATACCTCCGCCGATTCATGCAGTATAGAAGCTATGAAAAATGGAGGTACCTGTGAATCATGTCAATAAAAAAACTAGAAGATTATTTCATTTTTGATTTACCTTCTTCTAAAAAAAATCAAAAAATTGACGTTTTTACATATGTGCCAGACATATCTAATATAGAAGAAAAAAATCTATTCTTAGATTCTATTGAATCCAACTTAAAGTTAGGCTTCATTAATAATATATATCTATATAAAGAAAACAATATTAATTTTTCAAATAATCTTTTCACAAAAGAGGATAGAATTAAAATTATAAATAAAGAAAAATATAATTTTAATAACTTTATACTTAAATACCTAACTTCCTCTTATACGAGTAAAGATTCTATAGCTCTAATAATAAATCCTTATTCAAATATTAGTGAAAACTGCGAGAGAATAAAATCTCTCAACCTATCAAAAGACTATAGTGTCATGTGTGATTTAAAAAGTAAAACTTTATATTCCATATATTTACATAGCTGTAATTTAATTAAAATAAAAAAAATACTTAAAGACAAAGATATGTCTATTGATAATTTATTTACTTTATGTATTAATAATAAAATTAAAGCTTTAAACATTAAAAATCTTAATTTCGTAAAACACTATGAATATAGCGAATATCTTTTAAAACTAAATGTAAACAATACAATAAAATCAGTTAATAATAGTATATTAAGTAAGATTATAAATACTAGATATATTTCAAATAATAATTTATGTGTTTGCTTTTTAACTTTTCAAAAAGAAATTGAAGAAAGGTCTATATTCCGCTGTATTTATAATTTCATAAATAATTCTTCGCAGAAATTTAAATTAGATTTTTTTGTTTTTCCTGATAAAAATTATCCAGAGCTACTAGAACTCAAGCTGTTCGAAAACTCACCTCAAGTTAACTCTGTAAGTATAATTCCTTTAAATATTAAAAATCGCGATAATATCTATAAGAGTAGTACTTCACAAAAACCAAAGCGAATTCCAGATCTAGGACTTTCTTCCGGGCCTAATCAATTATTTTTTAAAGCGTCCGAACACATAAAAAACTTAAATTATAAAAATTTTTTAATCCTTGAGGCGGACTGCATTCCTACATCTAAATATTGGTTTGATTATTTAAACGAAGAATGTCGTAAAGGTAATTTTTTAATTTTAGGTAGTAAATATAAAGGACAAAAAACATCTTATGCAAATGGCTTTTTTGCCGATTATTTAAATGGGGTCGCAATATACAAAAACTCCCAAGAATTACACGACATACTTCATGCTGTTAAAAAGTATATAATATATTGTATATCCCAAAAAGCTTTTAATCAAAAACTCAATTATGATACAGCTATTTGCCATTTTTTAAAAAATTTAAAACCAGATATTTATTATAAACATATAAAATATACAAATTTCATTTCTAACTGCAGTTTCCACTCAGATTCTTCATATGGAGAAGATTTTTTTGTCAATAAAAACCCAGAAACAAAAATTTTACATCTTAAAAATAATTTAAAATTTGATTATAAAAAATCTATTGTTTTATTTTTCCCCTGTACAGAACATGAAGTGTCCAGCGGCAAACTAAAGGGAACCCTAATACATTATTTTAAAAATTTAATTCCTTCTTTAAAATATTCCTTCGATTTAGTTTTTATATTCAATAATGTTAAAAAAATCAACTTAGACGATATTCATGATTTTAATCGTAATATAAATATTAATTCAATTACTATACATTCTTTAAAGCTATCTAAATCTGAAGATTTATTTCTTAGACCATGGGATCCAAATTTCAAGATGCCCAAAAGAATTCCTGAATTTGGTTTGAGTAATGGGCCTAATATTAGTTTTTATAAATCCATTTCATTCTTAAAGACTAAGTTTAAAAAAGCTAAGTATTTCTTTTTAGCTGAAGAAGATTCTATGCCAGTTAAAAATTTCTGGTTTGACGAAATGGTTAAAATTTCAAATTCTAAAAATTTGATAATTGGTGGAAGTAAATACAAAGGAAATAATTCATACCATAAATCTGCATATTACAAAGACCACTTAAATGGAATCGCCCTTTACTCTAATTCTAGATCGCTGCAAAGACTAATATCATTATCTAAGAATTATTTAAAGAATAAGTTTTCCGACAAAAATGTTCAAGCTGCACAATTAATAAATGCTAACCCAATGAATTTTTTCATACATTACGACATTGCTTTTGACTTAGTTTTGCAAAAAAATAAACATTTAAACGATTTCTATAGATCTAAATTAATAAACTTAGATGAGATCACAAATTATAGTGATCCTATTGATATATCCGTTCAGCTTGACGCTATATTAAAAAAATATCCCAAAACCATAATACTACACAAAAAGAAAGTTTCAGATAAAGAAATTTATCAGCAAATATATAAAAATTCATTTTTAATAAAATAGAAACTCAATGTGTGGTTTATAGTTTTTCTTTAAAAAAAAGATATCATGTAGTTTTTTCGTGTAAAATATTTCTGTATTTCCAGTTATGTCAAGATCAGAAATAACCTCATCACTTTCTTCGAGTATATTTAATGAATATGCACCTAGTAACAGCACAAAAACTAGCTTTTTTTGTGAAATTAAAGATTATTCTGATTTCTGTAGTCACACATATCATTTTGACTGCGTAAATACATCAAGCGATACCGCTGAAATATTTGTATTAGTTAGTAACTCCAAAGACCCTTCTGATGCCACTCAAGTTTTTAAAGCTGTAGTAGCGGCAAGTGCAATCGAAAATTTTTCTTTTTCTGAAAATTTTAACTTTAAATATGCTTATGTAAGAATTGATGCAAAAAAAGGAAGCTCCACAAATCCATCTGTTTTTAGAGTTTACGAAACACATAATCCATCGTTCAAAATATCTTCAACAAGTAGTGGTGCTCCAGGAGGCCCATTACCGCCTGCATATTCTCCCACTCCATCAACCACTCCAAGTACTACCATCACTCCAAGTACTGCTATCACTCCAAGTACTGCTATC